>Ga0247609_10000037_pt1 | contig 184325 bp, 166 predicted proteins | sample 172DNAGHGlowgp2_FD_193487 | JGI IMG/M metagenome (GOLD analysis project Ga0247609, IMG submission 193487) | Sheep rumen microbial communities from Palmerston North, Manawatu-Wanganui, New Zealand - 1728 DNA GHGlow gp2 | ecosystem: Host-associated > Mammals > Digestive system > Stomach > Rumen...
TGAATTATCCATAATTTGTTATTATCGTTAGTTCATTTTTATTTTCTTATATTAATTGTATAATATATAGTTTTTATTTTGCCAATTCCCTTATTTTTTCCCAATCGCCTCCAAATGGATTAATTGGTTTATAATAATACATGTCATCAATTAGCGTCGGTAAAACTCTACGTACCACTTTAAGCTTATTGTCTACATCAATGGCATTAGGGTGCTTTTCAATGTTTTCGCAAATTTGTATTAACTCATTTCGTCGTTCTAACGCTTTATTTCTCTCACCATCTTCTTTTGAATTTATATACCTGTCATCTTTATACTTTAATATATCTTGAGCTATAAACCAATATTTTACGCCAATAAATTCATTAAATTCTTTATCCGAAAAATCCGACTTATGCTTTGTTATATGATAGATGTTTTTTAATTCATGTACTATTGCCTCAAAGTAGCGTTTGTCGTTAAAACTTAAATTAGCGTTCGCGCTATGAACTTGATACATAATATCAACATAGCCTTTGCTTAATTCTTTATATTTGTTGAGTTCGATATCAACCTGGTCTATTTTAGTATTGACATTAGTTTCAATTTTTGAAACTTCGTCCTTGAAAATAGACTCAATTTGTCTCAACCGCTTTTGAAAATCGTGAATTGAATAAAAGTTGTAAGCAACATTAATAGCTACAAACACAGCAATAAATGCTGTAAAAATAGAAATAATAGTCAAAGTTGTTTGCATATTCTTTTTATAAAATCAACATAATTAATTATTCGACTCTCAAGGCAAGACACCTGATACCTATATAAGAATACATATTGCTTGATAGGTGGCAGAGTCATTTTATCGACCTGTAGCTTGCTTAAATGTCTTTTGCAGAGGTTTTGCTCTGTTTGTATTCTAATCATTTTCTAATATCTTAGAGAACTTTTTAAAATAACTCCAACTTCCATACAGAACAACAATATACTAACACCCTTTGTTCTTAAAAAAATCAATTACTTTGTTAGCTATTTGAGAAAATGCCTGCTCAATAGAAGAGCCCGTTTGAACAGTATAGTCTTTTAATGGTACTATAACTTCCTCCCTTTGTCCAGTAACAAGATTCTCAATTTTTCCATATGGGAGGTATTGAAATTCTTTTAATGCCAATATGGCTTTCTGCTTATCTGCAATAGTTCCTAGTATAGATGATATATAATCTTCAATTTTGTTTAAGTCGGCAAAACTACTAACTATCACACAAAGAACGTCTTGCTTTGGACCACACTCCATAACTTTCATCACTTCCTGCTCGAGTATATATGGTGAAGTAAAGAAATTCGCAGAAAGCATATAAATAATTAAATCGCTCTCTTTCAAATGCTTTTGAATTTGTTCATCCCATTTCCCTATCATTATCTGTTCACAACTCCAAATATCAACAATTTCTACTTGTCCAATTATAGATAAATGTTTCTTTAATTCTTCCTTATAGTCAACATCTTTGCGAGAATAGGAAATGAATATCTTCTTTTTTTGTTTCATAGTTATTTTATATCTTATTATCTCATTAGTTTTGCTAATAATATGGGCATTAAACTCCTTATTCAGAGAATATTTCATCAAAATGGGATACGCATAATCATCGTAGATTTTATTGTTAGGAACAAAAACGTTAATACAGTCCTCTTCTTCGTTTTTAGGAAGTAGGCTGTATAAGTCTTCTTTAACTGTGTCAAATAACCGTGTTTGGGGATTATAGAAAGCCTTGTATCCTTCTGGGGTGAAATATGGACAAAGTGTTATAACGATGTGTTCATCAAGATCTTTACATCGAGAAAGTATTTTGCAAGCGAGTTTTATAAGTCTTTCGTCATGCCTAAGCCCTTTAGCTCCTAACACGTAGCCACGGCCTCCTGTTTTTATCTCGTCAACTTTAAGCAGCACTATGCTCTTATCGTTCTTGACATTATCAAATTCATCAAGTTCAAAATTTGAGACCTCGGCTTTTATAATGTGCCCTATCTTTTCTCTGTATGTGTGATCTTTTGAATTGGTATTTAGATGTAAAAATGACATGTATCTCACTGTCTTACGAATCTTACCCCATTGAGGTACCAAAGCTGAGAAATCTTTCAACGCTTCTAAAGCATTATTCCTTAATATCATCAACTTTTGCACTGTTTCTTCTGTAGTTTCATAAAGAATAGTTTCTTCCTTTCCCTGGTAACCTTTGTCTAATATATTTTCAACAAAATCTGTACAAATTAGCCTAGATTTATATTGTTGAGAAATGTTTGCTAGATTTGCTGTCAATGTACTAATATTATCCGCGACATAATCATTCCAGTACTTAAGGCTTTTGAGAATACCATTTTTCTTTGTATTAAGCTGGATCAATTTCCCTTCTAACCCTGCATCATCCTGTTGTGCATGATTTGCCTTTAATTGCTTAAGTTCCTCATCAATAGAGAACAACTGTTCTTTCTGCAGTCGGACGAATTCATTGTAATTCTTCTCTCTCTTTGCAATCTCAAACATTAACAAATGGATACATATGATTGTCATCTGTATGTCAATTAGGATCAGTCCCATCCTATCATTCAACTCATTTAACTCATCATCTTGCGATTTTAGTAATTCCAAATCTTTTCTCCAATACTCATTCCAACGGCGAGCAGCAAAACTACTCTGGAGAGATAGTTGCTTATTAATTTCATTGACAAGATCTACACCTTTTCCCTGCTTAAATTTTAAGTATTTATCCTTCCCACTATTAATGGCTGTCCATAATATATTCTTCTTCGCATCTCTAAGGGAAGACAGAAATTCTATATTACAAGTCCTAAATTTCAGAGCACCGGTAATCCTATTGATGTATGACTGAATCTGATCCGAATAGATTTGGAGTTCTGCACCTATCGACGCCGTGTTATCGTGAAGGCTCAGGCAAGATGTTAGAATTACAAGCCCTGATGCATTTAGAAGTTTTGAATCCCTACAAAGTTTCAAAACTTCTGCAAGATCAAGAGCCTTATTAACATGACTTTGATCCAAGTCAATATCAACTTCACTTGTATCCAAACCACTTTTTTTCATTAAATGTTTAAAATCCAGTCTATATCCAGACTGATTATCAACCAGATGAATTAGTCCAAAATCTTGCAAGCGCCTTGTTGTCCAATAAGATTTAACGTCAGAATCTAATATTGGATTAAAGTTAATCTCTCCATATGGTTTTATTTCATACGCGATGGAGACTTGACCATATAAATAAGACCTTACACCAATTAAACTTACGGTCTGATTTTCGGGAGTAGTTTGGTCATATTCACTCAGAAAATTTAATTTAAGTCCTATTTTTAGAAAAATAACCAAAATTTTTTCAAACCAAAATTTGGGGATTACTGCACTTTCACCTGCAAATCCCTCAAAGAAATGTGCGAGTAACTTGTCATTAGCGTCACCCCAGATCACCTCTTCCCCATGTCGGAATCCACGATAAACATATTGATTTTTAATACTTGTAATTGGTACTATTATGCCCCTATCAATAGCATTGTCGAGGAAAGTTGACAGAATAAGGTTTCGATCCGTCGCATCACTAACACTTGAGGATATTTCATCCTTCAATGTATCAAGTGAGATTCCATTATCAAGACGATTCATGATTTCTTGATATGATTTATCCTTAAAACCTTCTTTCCCCTTCCCCTTTGCTATTTGTCGTGCAGGAAGTTCCTTCTTATAATAAAGATTTAAAAATTGGTTTGTTAATTTTGCTTTTATCACCAGTGGGTTAATTGGGGCATGACTATCAGATAGTTTAGACTGATGGCATAGAATGTCATTGCCATATTTATCTATATCTATGTACAATCTTTTGTTGTAGATAAATTCCTTTACTTTAGAGACAATAGACGGAGGAAATAGCAAGAAAAGACTGCGCTCGTTAATATTTTCTGAAAACTTCTTATTTATTAAATCCTCCGTGTAAGCAATCCACCATTTTACAACCCTTGCTGCGAAATAATACTGTATAAAAAATAACTTAGCAGAGTCTGTCCTTAATTCTTTAAGAATATCATCTTGAGATATATTTTCAGACTCACAAATTGTTCCTATAAATTTTTGAACTAGGTTACTTCTAATTGGATTAAAAATAACATAGGGTACCAATTTGCATAAATAGCGAGACTGTTTCGGATCTCCATTGTCAAATAGTTCTTTTGTAAACAATCTCAGTTTTATGAATAAGACTTGACTGATATCAAAACCAAGAGATTCCTTAAACAGCGAAAGTAGTTCTCGTTTAAAATTCAAGCTGACACACCCTACGTTGTAATCATTCTGTAATTTTGTAGATGTATCTACTACTTTCCAATTATCATCCTCTAAAATCATAGAAAATTGTTTGCGAGAAAGTTTACCTATTTCATAAACAGGAAAGTCGATGTTATAAGGGCGTGGAATAATAGACAATGCCTCTACAATCTGCCTACAAAAACGGATACAAGATGAGTGATTTACACGCATATAAGGCTGTAACAAGTAATCATGCTCATTGTCACGTAACATATCATCAACAATCCAGAAATCGTCTATACAAAATGCATGCACTGAAATAGAAGCAATACCGATATGTTTTAGTTTTTCAATAATTTTGCAGATTGACGTGCCGGAAATGATGGTATCATCAATAATGGCCACTTTCTTATCTTTAAGCCAGCATGTGTTGTATTCAAGAATGCGGTCAGATACAACAATTCCATTAAAACAAATGAATCCTAGATCCTCTAATGCAGTCAAAAAACATGCAGCCTTTCTAGCTAATAAGATATATACATCATATTCCTTTTCTGAGAGTTTCTTACAATACTCTATAATGTATTTTCTAATCGGCTGATCAAATTGATCAAGAAAATTCTTTTGATGAAATGTAGCCATATAGAACAAATAATTTAGATAACAATAGATAACTGTTCTTTAATACACAATTATCAATTAATGATTTATTATTTTCTTGTATTCATATATCATGAATCATAAAACAATTAGTTTTTATAGCGCAAAGATACTAATTAGTATTTATTTGTTGCACTTTACAGTTCATAATTAAACCAATATTTTGTTTTTTTAACTTTTTGCAAGAAAATGTACTTCACAGATTCGCTGAATATTATTCTTAGAAATCAAATCACCTGTTGAAAGATATAAATATTAGACTTTTTTATGTGATCAGAGGTTGACACAACTGCACAGCATCGGTGTATCACGTTTCTGGTCTGCATCCCTAAAGGTGTCCTTTCTCAAATAACACGGCAAGCCTACAATCTAATACCACATACATATTGCTCTTATGTTGCCAATAGACATGGTTGTGAAAGCGATTGTTGCCGCCCGAAGCAGTAACCATACAAGCAGGTCACATCTTCGTGCAGTCTGGGGAATAACAGCAATGAAGAGTGCCACCGCCTGAACGAACACGTCCGATTCAGCCGACGCTGCACACTTCATTGTGGTTGTCCCCTTCTTCAGTCGGTATGCTTTCACAAATCTCACAATTTCACGCTCTTAACCTTTAGCATATAAATGATAGATGACCATTGCCATCTACACCATACCTTAAACACCCAAAAGCAAATCTAACCGTCATAAAAGGGATTTATGCCGTCGGACATGTTTCACGGCCTTGTCGCTATGCAAGATACTGAGAAGGCTATGTAACACGTCCGCTCTTTCTTTGTGTCCTTTTACGAGCACATTCCCATATCCATGCCCGTTAGTCTGGTTCGCTACCACGAATACGAAAGAGGGAGTAGCCCGAATGAGCGAATCCGTTTTCCGAACGCACCGCTTTTGTCCCCTCTCGCCTGATGTTTGATTGTTCCTGTGGCAAAGGTAAAACGTAAATTGGAATGGCAAAGTTTCAAGCCCTGAAGGGTTTCGGGGAAATCTCCACACCCGCAAGGGGGTAGTATTTCGCCGAAAAAACTTTGCGAATCCAATTCTGCTACCTTTGATCGGGCCGCAGGAACAAACAAACGGCGATAGGAGACGCAAAAAAAACGGTGGATTCGAGGAAACGGATTGGTTCATTAGGAACTTCACTTCACAGCTCCTGGATCCACATAAAAAATAAAGATTATGGCATACAGCAGTACAACAACATTAGCGGTTATGGGTTACTCCCTCTTCCGCATCATCCTTTGGGCAGTCCGCATCCTGTGGCATTGCTTCAGGGTAGTCGTAAACCTCGTCCTATGGCTCATTGTAGCCGTATTTGGAATAGTGTTATTCCTTGCACGTATCATCCTCTAACCCCTTTCAGATATGTTCAAATACGCCATTATGCAGTACACTCCGCAGCGTTATATGCGCCGTGCAGACTTCGAGACGCAGGACACTATGCGCCACTTGCTCGACTTCAAGGCAGGTAGGAGGTATGCAACCAAGTGGGCAGCAGACCTTGTGGCAAAGACACTCGCATCGATGGACTTGACAAATACCATCATCGTGTGCATCCCCGCCAGTTGTGAGCAGACCAACAAACGCAGGTATAAGCGCTTCTCTGCCAGTGTTTGCGCCAAGTGTAATGCCATCAACGGCTTTGAGCATATCCAAGTTATCGGCAAGCGTGAGAAAGTGCATATCAGCATGAAGCACGGACAAAGGAGCAATGTGCAGATAGACACTGACTATTTCAACGGCAAGCGTGTGTTGCTGATTGATGACATTTGCACCACTTGTGCCACCGCCAACGCCTTTATCGAACAGATGCAGGCAGCAGGGGCAGACGTGCGGATGACCCTCTTTCTCGCCAAGACAAAGAACTATCACAGAACATCAAATTATCAATACAACTGAATTATGAGCACAGCAGCAACAATGAGACTCCCCATTAACAGATGGAGCATTGAGGACAGACCCACCGAGAAACTACAGCGTTTAGGCACTGACAGCCTTACGGATGCAGAGTTATTAGCCATCCTCATTGGCAGTGGTACGCAGCAGTATAGCGCAGTGGATATTGCCAAACACGTTATAGGCAAGTTTAACAACAACCTCAACACATTGGGCAAGGCACGTTTCGACGAGTTTGAGGACATTGAGGGAGTAGGCACTCAGACCGCATGCAAAATTATGGCAGCAGTGGAGTTGGGCAAGCGCAGACAAGCAGCAACCGCAGAACTCCGCCCCGACATGGGTACAGCCACCCGTATCTATAACTATATGCTTCCCCGGATGATGGATTTAGAGGTAGAGCAATTCCACATCCTGCTGATGAACAACAACTACCGCCTTATCAAGTCCGTGAAAATCAGCCAAGGAGGAATCACCGAGACAAGTGTAGATGTTCGTATCGTCATGCGTGAAGCCGTACTGAGTAACGCAACCATCCTTGCAGCCGTTCACAACCACCCAAGCGGAAGACTGACACCGAGCAGATATGACGATGAACTGACGAAGAGCATCCAACGGGCATGTGAGGTAATGCGCATCCACTTCCTCGACCATGTTATCGTTACGGACGGAGCATATTATTCCTATCACGAGCAGGGCAAAATCTAATTATTCATCTAAATACTTATCAATATGGACGCAACAAGAGCATTTAAGGAGACCATTCAAGCATACCTTATGGAAATGGCAACCTATGACACCAACTTTGCAGAAAGGTATGCAGACCCGAAGAAGAACATCAACGACTGCATGACCTACATTCTCAACCAAGTGCAGGAAAGCGGATGCAACGGATTTGAGGATGACGAGATTTACGGAATGGCAGTTCATTACTACCAAGAAGAGGACATCGAAGTCGACAAGTCTGTGGACTATCTACATGTGGTGGTTAATCATGTAGTAGAACTGACAGACGAGGAAAAGGCAGAGGCAAGACGCGAGGCAATGGCGCAGTACCAAAGGGATTGCTATAACCGCATTGCCAACCGCAAGAAGCCGACCGCCAAGAGAGAACAGACCGCACAAGTACAACCAATGCTATTCAATTTCTGACTATGAGACCCAAGAATGACTTTCAGCGCCAAGTTGTGGCAGCAATGAGAAAACTGCGCCCTGCCACCAAGAGACAGATGCAGTGGGGCTACGACAATTCCGTGTACTTCTATGCCTACCGGCTGAAAAGCGGAAAGACCACCTGCATGGAGTGCGGACACACCTTCGTCACTGAGGAAAGCACGGAAGAAGCAGTCTGCCCTCACTGCGGAAAGCACCTCATCATCAAGGAAACGAATAAGCAGAAACTTTCGCAAGTGGGCTATTTCAGCATCATCACCACCGCTGACGGATTGCAGGTACTTCGCTATTTCTTCATCCGCACCCACCAATGGAAAGGCGAGAAAACAACATACACTTGCACAGAGGTCATGCAGAGGTGGATAGACAAGGACGGGAACACCTGCACCACGTCAAGGCTCCGCGCACCCTTTAGTTACTGCATAGATGACTGGCTCTGTGGTTCAAGCCTTGAAATCCGCACCCACTCAACGGCATTCCCCATCGTGGACGGATGCAGTGTCTATCCTCAGTATGACACCATCCCCGAATTGAAACGTAACGGCTTTGACGGGAATTTCCACAGTACCCTGCCGTCTGCCCTCTTCGAGTCCCTGCTGACAAATGCCAAGACCGAGACACTTGTAAAGGCTGGCTATCACAAACTTGCCCGAAAGTTCATCTACGACCGATATAGGGACATTGACTTCTATTGGGCATCCGTGAAAGTCTGCATCCGTAACCATTATGCCATCAATGACGCATCCGTTTGGTGTGACTATATAGATGCACTCCGCTATTTCGGCAAAGACCTGCATAATGCCAAGTATGTATGCCCGACAGACCTCAACGCAGAGCATGACCGATGGATAGAGAAGAAGGAGAGAAAGGAGATAGAAAAGAGCATCAATGACAAGATAGAACAATTCCAAATAGATGAAGAGAAGTTCCGCAAACTCAAATCCCGCTACTTCGGCATACACTTCACTGACGGCTTAATCTGTGTCCATGTCCTTGAAAGTGTTGAGGAATACTTGCAGGAGGGCGAACACATGCACCACTGCGTTTACAGCAACAAATACTATCTGAAAAAGAACTCGCTTATCCTTTCCGCTACCATTAACGGCAAGCGTGTGGAGACAATAGAGGTATCGCTAAAGACCATGAAGGTACTGCAATGCTATGGGGCATGCAACGAGTTTACGGAATACCATGCCCGTATTATAGACCTTGTGAACAAGAACGCATACCTAATCGGACAGCGGTTAAAGGCTGCATAATACAACAACATAAATGATATGAGCACAAAAGACTATTTGAAAGGACTGGCAATCACTATTAACCCCTACTGCAAAAGCCGCAAGGCTGATGCAGTGGGTGAGATTGCCGAGGTAGTGACAGAGAAAGGCAATGGCGACAGCCGTTATTGGGGAGGCAACGAGGACGAGACAAGCCTCATTCTTAAAGCCGACCAAGAACGGATGCACGTTGACTTCATGGGAACGGAACACGAGGAAATTTGCCGTTTGCTGAATGGCAGACCCGTACTTGTGCGAGACAGAGAGAGTGAAGAATACTATTACATTATTAAAACGACATCATTATGAGCATCGAAATTGAAAGCAAGATTATCCTTTGGGAGTTTAACACCTCAGATTTATTCGTGTATCTGTGTAACCTTATTAACCTCTGTAATAGCAGGGAAGAACTGAGACGGGCAATGGAACACGACCCACAGAGACCCGAATTTGAACGTAACTTCATTTGGGGCTTTGGCTCTCGTCACTTTTGGTTGAAGCAGCGCAACCCATCCAATGGGATAATCATGGAGAACAGACTATTATTGGTAATTCTTAACGACAAGGAGGTAATATGAAATTCGCAGGAACATTTGCTATACCCACATGGGCAATGAACGCTATCGAGTATTGGGACTTTAGCGGACTTGACGATTTAGACACGGAACTTGTGCAGTCGTTTATTGACGCAAACTTCAAGCACGGCTTTGTCGTGGACTGGCGAGGAATAGACGAACCCTATACCACCTCATGTCCCGACATTGGCAGTCTCTTAACCGAAGTCGTAGATGCAGACTTCTATCACGCATAAGTATCAACAAGGTGGGAGTGGGCAACCATTCCCGCCACTAAAAAACAGAAAGACAATGGCAAGAATAAAAGCAATCAGCAGAACGAGAACCGCCAAGACAAGGCAACTGCAATTCGTATGGAGGCACAAGTTAGTATCAAACGGAGAGACCACGGACGGAAAGGAAGTGGAAGTATTGGACGCAGGACTATTCAACCGCCGAGGCGATGCACCCGACTATTTCAATGTCAAGTTGAAGTTGAACGGAGTGCTTTGGGTGGGTAATGTCGTAGTGATCGAGAACGCATCCGACTGGTATCTGAACGGGATGGACAAGGACAAGGCGTATGACAACGTTATCCTCGCAGTGGTGGGCAATGCCGATACGGACATCATCAACTCCGAGGAACAGCCCGTCAGTGTCATGCCGATGGAGGTACCGCAGGAAGTTGCAAAGCGATACCTGATACTCGCATCCGACCAAGGGCAGACACTATGCCATCAGAACGTAAAAGAGAATATCACGCGTCTCACACTCCGTTCATGGCTCTGTGCCTTACAGACTGAGCGTTTGGAATGGCAGACCGAGGAAATAAGGCGCAGGGCAAAGGAGTTTGGCAATTGGGAAGCAGCCTATTTTGTAACCCTCGCCCGCACTTTTGGAATGGGCGTCAATGGTGACTTGATGGAGCAGTGGGCAAAGACGCTGCCAATGTCGGTGACAGACCTCCATGCCGATGACCTCTTCCAGTTGGAAGCCCTCTTTCTCGGACAGTCAGGACTATTGGAACTCGATACCATCCCCGAACGCTTTCAGCACGATGCACTGAACGAGGGCTATTTCGCCAAACTCCGCAACGAATATCTCTACCTTGCGCACAAGTATTCACTCCTGCCCCTTGACGGCAAGCAATGGCAACCGATGGGCAACGGACGCAACCGCACACCGCACCTTGCTTTCTCTTTCCTTGCCAACATGTACTATCAGCGCAAGACCTCGCTACACACCATGCTCAAATGCGAGACAATGACGGAAGTGAGGAATCTGCTGAAAGTGTCCGCTACTCCCTATTGGCAGACACGCAGCCATTTCGGAGCAGAGTGCAGGACATGTGCAAAGCAACTGACCGCAGAACGGCTGAATCTGATAGTCATTAACGCTGTCGTGCCCATGCTCTTCGCATACGGTCGTGAGATGGCACAGGAAAAGTATTGTGACCAAGCCTTCGACCTCATTGAAATGTGCAAGGCAGAGAAGAACGCCATCACCAAGCACTGGCAGCAGTACGGTATCAATGCCAACGGCGCAGGACAGACTCAGGCACTTATCCAACAGCAGCGTGAGTATTGTGACAAGCGCCAGTGCCTCCGCTGCCGTTTCGGCTATCAGTATCTCAAAGGCACCACGAAGTTGGAGGGCTACAGAAACATGGTGATAGAACCCGACCTTTTCGCAGAATTATATTAACCACGGGTGGGAGCCGAGGAAAGCAAAAACCTCGGCTTCCTTTTTCTTTCGGATTGCGGGAAAGAACAAGGAAGCGAAAAAGAAACCGCTGAAACGAGAGCCAACAGGTTAGTTGCCCAGCACTTTCACTGCAACGGCACCTAACAAAATCGCAATGGTGAAACTTGATAACGTGCCTATCATAACATACTCGGTTATTTTAACTTCCCTTGCCTTTGTCAATTCTCCAAAACGGAATACGGATTTTGCTGCAAGCAAGAACCCGATACCTTCCATGCAGCCGACCAACATGAATGTCAGTATCAGTATTCTTTCAAGATAGCCAATCCATGATCCTGCATTCGGCAGGCTATTCTTATCGTTTTCCTTGGGAGTCCACTTTGCAATGAAAGTCCCCAAAAGAATAGAAGAAGGCTTCAATGCCAAAAGATAACAGACTGCCACCCCCCATATCCGATAGTCCGACAGCCAATCACCATTCAAGCATAATTGTGTGTCTGTTATCCATGCCCATAACAAAACGATAACCGTAACATGTGCCAACTGGTCTATAATGAATACCCAGGTATCTTTGCTATTCACACATGACTTCACATAATCTATTATATAATGAGTGACAAATACCACAATCGGAATCAGCCAGCACTCCCACATCCCGACAAGGAGATATGCCAGTGCAGCGTTTATTCCGCTATGAATGGCCAGATATATAAGACGCCTAAAGCCCTTCGAGTTCTTTCCTTCACAAATAGTGTCGGTCTGGAGGAAAAAGTCACCAATAATATGTGCTACAAGTAACTTGATAAGAATGAGAATGTTCATAGTTCCTTATGCTTTATAATGATTGTTTCAAAACGGTTTAAGAATCGCACTAACAGCGATTCCTTTGCAGATGTCAGCATCTTACTGACATTCTGCTGTGATTTCTCAATGCTATTTGCTATAACGGCTTGTGATAGTTCTTGGGCAACAGAAAGATAGATTACCTTCGCCTGATTGACACTCCAGCCGGTAATGAGGTCATCAGCAAATGCAAGACCTGCATCCAATTCCTCATTCACATCATGCCAACAGGTACTGACTGCAAGCCTGTTCTTCTCCATCGCATCAAGTCCTCTACCCGATAACTTGAATGCCTCACCGTCAGATGTTACAATACTGTCACCCTGATAGTCTGTCGTTCCTATTCCTATTGATATTCGTGCATCCCACACTTCCTTCGCGTCTGTCGGGGAATACGATTTCAACCCTGCCCGTATCATTGACGAAATTTTCAATGATGCTTCAGGACATTCTACGACAATCTGAAAGCTGTCCCCACGAAACATCTCCATCTTCATAGGGCTTATCTTCTGTAGGTCTTCAACAATATCGCGCAAGACTTTTATCAACAAGTCTCGCTTATCTAAAGCAATCTGCTCCGAACGGACTATATCGCCTGTAATTATTGCCTTAATCTCCATATTTCGTAACATATTTAGTGGCTTCGGGTGCAAAATTACGAAAAAAAATGGAATACAACAACCTTTTTCGGTTGTTTTTGTCTTTTACAACCAAAAAAGGTTGTATTTTAAATTTACAACCAAAAAAGGTTGTTGCAAACAACGAAAAATGGAGGCAAATGGAAGATGGATTCTTCTATTTGCCTCCATCTATTTACTTCACAAAGAACAGGTCAAACTCTACTTGTCTTCGGAACTTGATGGACTTCACTGGTCTGCCATGCCAGCGGCAGAAGGCGATGTAGTCGTTGTAGATGTTCCTGTCGCCTCGCTCAATCTTTCGCAGCAGTCGGCTCTTGGGACGCTTGGATGTGCCGAGGATGGCGTATGGTCCGACGTTGTAAGCCAGTACCGATAGCAGTAGCGCATCCTTGCCGTAGCCACGGAACAGATAGAGGTTTCGCATCAGATCGAGACGCAGCAACAAGTCACCCTGCTTTTTAGTAAGAGTCCGTGCCGAGTATCGTTCTCCTTTTTGGAGTTGGTGCCCGTAGCCGACATACGGATAGTTCCTGACAGTGTGCCAACCCTCGAAGTGCTTGATACAGGCGACGGCCATTTCAAATTGCTTTTCCGTGTACGGCAGTTTATTGGGTGTCGCCCTCGCCATCCCCACCGAGCAGAGGCATAGCAGGGAGAGTAACTTAATCCTTGTCTTCATCATCCTTCTTATTTTCGTTGTTGAAGTTGAACGTCAGCGTCTGGCTGTTTCCATTAGAGTCCTCCACGACAACGATGAACTTGTGCGCATCCGTACTGGCTGAGGTATAGTAGAGCCGGAAGGTTTCGTTCTCCAGCAGGTAGTGGTCGTTGGGCTGGAGGATCGTGCCGTTCTCCATCCTCAACGAACCCGTACCATCATAGAGGAACCAACGGATGGTATAGAGCGTGTGGGTATAGTCGCCCTCCTTTGCCAGATGGCAACGGATTTCCACCGTCTGTCCACGCAGCACTTTCGTCGGGACGGGCATCACCTCCACCTCAAACGGGTAGTTGGTCTGAATATCCAGGTCATCCTCGCAGGAAGTAAATCCCACCAGTGCGGCCATCATCGTGGCGCACATCATTACTTTCTTCAATAGTTTCTTCATAATTTCAACTTCGATTTTGTTTGTTGTTTGTTCGTTAATGACAGTTGGTGCTCACCACTGTCTTGTTGCAGGTATTCGTTCACGTCCTTGCAGGGACGGAACACGACGGAGAAGTCTTTTACTTTCTCACCATATCGGTCTCGAAGGGCAGCGAGACATTTCTTTCCTGCATCGTCATTGTCGAGCCAGCACTTGATGAGGTCGTACCCGTCCAGATGCCTGTACGCCTTTCCCTTGTTGGCTACAGAGTTTAATACCAAATTGTCTTCCGTCCTACCGTAGCCGAGCGTCAGCCCCGAAAGGAAGTCCACGAATCCCTCATAGATATTGACCGTAGCCGAGCCGTGCCTGATGAGCGACACTGCCTTTGGCGGGATGCTGCCCTTGAAGAACCTGTTGCGAATCTCATAGCCGCCGTCCTCGTTGGGGAATCCGACGGCAAAATAGTTCTTGTCGTGCAGCCTGTAGTGAATCTCCACGCAGTTCACCGTTGCGATGTCCGAGGGGATGCCCCTCTCCCGAAGGTAGGCCAGCAGTGCCGGATGCCCCAACGGTTTCACCTCCACGTCCGTGAATTGAGGTACGACTGGCTCAGACTCATATTTAGGAGGCTCTGACCGTTCTATCGGGTTGTTCGTCACCTCGCCGATGTACCTCGCCTGTGCCATGAAGTCTGTGGAGTTGATCATCATTCCCGACAGCGTAAAAATGTCACCACCGACACCCGCGCCGAAGTCGTTAAAAATGTTCTTCTCCGTGTTCACGCAGAACGACGGAGTACTGTCCGAGCGGTATGGTGCATGGAACCACACTTCTTTGCCCCGCTTCTTCGTTGACTTGCAGCCGAGCCTATGCATGAAGTCCGTGATAGGCATATCCCGTATTTCCTCTATCGTCATCGCCCGTCAGTTGATCATCAGTTTCAGCCCCACGCCGTACTGCGTATGGAAATGCCCCGTGTCATTGCCCCACAAGCAGCGTTCACGCACACTGCCCGTCAACGCCAGACGGTCAGTAAGATAGACCTCAATATTCAATGTCACTGCACCGCCATAGACGAAAGCATCCCTGTCCTGAAGTGTGGCACCGTCAGGCAGCAGCGTCTTACCCCAGTTCACACTCTCGTACCCGGCCTGTGCCGACACGCCGCCATATATAAACAAGGTCTTGCTGGCATCCGTGAGCAACTTCTGATAGTAGCCGCCCTCCGCCGTGAACTGAGCGACGGGAATGGCTGTGTCCTCGTCGTAGCCGTATTCACGCTGCAGGTACTCGCCGCCGAACACCCACTTGCTGCCGTTCTTCGTGTAGGTTGACAGCGCCACGCCGCCACAGAATGCTGCACTCAACGGCTTGCCGTCCACGAAAGCACCGCTAACCTCAATGCCCTGCATCTTAGGCAGGCATCGCTGTGCGGAGGCTTGCCCCATAGTCAGGGCAAGCACTCCAATCATCAATAGTTTCTTCATCTTTTGTTCCTTTTTTGTTCCGCTTCTATTTCACTTTGAGTTCACTGATTAACTTCGCACGTACCAGATCCGAGTTCTCAATGACGAACTGCTGATTGCGCCCGCCGTTCTTCTCTGCCAGTTCCACCACCAGACACTTGTCATCAGGCAATGTAAACTTGTCCATCGTCCACACCGTGCGCTCCGACGAGTTGCCCGATACGTTCAGCACGAAGTTCTGTGTGCGCAGGGGCTGGATCACCTGCTCCTGAATGGCCGTGCGCTTCACCACCTTCTTGTCCACAATCTTCCATATCACGTAGTCCACGTCAAACGGCACGTTGCTGGAGTTCTTGATTTCCGTGTGGAAGTACAGCAGCCCGTTGTGCGTATAGATGCCCTTCAGCAAGAAACGGATGCCAAAGCCCTTGCTGCCGATATGCTTTACTATTCGCTCGTTCTGCTTCCAGATGCTCTTCATCACAAGTCGCACCAGTACGGGACTCTCCGAACCGAGTTCCTTCAGATAAATATCCATCGAGTTATTGGGCCTGTTCACCGCCGAGCCGTCATGGATGAAGTCCTTCATCTCAATGTTCAGTTTGTCCGGCTCCTTGGCGTACTTCACGTTGAATGCGTAAAATGAGCCGTCTTCGGTTATCACGCTCATGTTCGTCTCGCCCTTGAACCTTCGCTTGGTGGCTTTTACGCGGATTACGTTCTCCGCCCCGTCAGCCTTACCCGCCATGATGTTCGCCGAACCCAAGTCCACGTAGGTCACGGAGGCAGGGAAGATAATATGCACGGTCTTGTCGAAGGTCACTTGCAATCCGTGAGGCGGAATCATGCGGTCGTAGGTAATACTGCGCGTCAGTCCCTGGAACAAATCGCCGTCCTGGAGCAATGTCGTTTCCTGTGCGCTTACTCCGCTTGCACCCATCAGCAGGGTACAAGCCATCATCAATACTTTCTTCATTCTCATTGTTGTTTGTCTGTTTGTTAATCGTTTATACTTTAATTCTCCTTCTGGTAGAGCAGCACCTGATACCCGGCCTTCAGATGCACTTTTACCGTGCGCATCTTCTTTGCCACATACTGGCTCGTTCCCTGAATCAGTCCCTTGCCGACGTCAGATACCAGTTGCGCCTTCGCATCTGACGAAATATTGATGCTGCTACCCATCGACCCGCCCATGTTGGCGGCAACCTCCTTGGCGGCACTCACCTCCATCGAGTTGGGAATGAAAATGCCCTCCTGTCCGTCTGTGTCATAGACTGATAATTCCACGGGAACAATCATCCTGCCGTTCTCTATCGAGGTAATGGTGATACAGAGCCGTTCGCCCTGGATCTTCGTGGAGCCGACCACAATAGAGTTTTTCGGGATAATACGCTCATCCACCGCCATCGGCTCCAACAGCCGGAGTCTCGCCGTCTGCCCGTCAGTTACGGTCTGGTATCCATAGACCGATGCCGAAATGGTGTTCTTGCGCGCCAGACCGCCATTGGCACCTACCGCAGTATTGAACGAGTTGTAGGAAAAACCGCCATCGTCATCCTCACTGTCATACACCTGATTGCTTAGGGCCGAGACCACCGTCTTTGCAACCTGCTGCACGGGCGACACTTTGCGTTTCTTTCCCTGCTGACCCGAAGTTCCCTGTTCACCTGCTCCAGCGTAGGCTACCTGACCGTTTCCACCCTGTGCCGCTGGCATATACTTGGCAGCGAGTTGATAGGACTTTTCCATCAAGGCCAACTGGTCATCAACATTATTCCCGCTTGATGCAGTCTGTGACGTCAGTTTCTGCTCCAGTTCCGCTATGCGGTTCTTCAGTTCCTCATTGGCAGCCTCGCCCGACGGCTGGTAGAAACTGCCGAGCGTCTGGCTCAGTTCGTTGCATGCCGCCGCCGATTGCTGCACCCTCTGCTTGGCTGGCGACACCTCTTCGTCCTTGTGTTCAGCCTTTGCCATCAGGTTCATGTCGTCAGTCACTGCGACGGAATCCGTCTCACTCACCGAGTAGGCTCCTAGGTCGTGCCGTGCCTGCTGGTTCTTCTTCACGCCGTCCATCTCGTAGGCTTTGCTCTTGTCGGCAATGCCAGTGCTGCCCTTGTCTGCGTCAGGCATCTCGATATTGAAACCGCTTCTGCCCACGGCATCGTCGTTATTGCCACCCAACGAACTGAACAGCCAGAGCACGATGACCACCATACCGATGACGGCAGCACCAAGCACCATCATCTTGTTGCGCTTCAACTTTTCTTCCTCCGTCAGTTCCTTCTTGGGCTTAGGTTCAGGCTCCTGTCTCTCAGTCTTCTGCCCCTCCTGGGATGAGCTGTCTGAGTCCTTGCCTTGCAACTGCTCCAGTTCCTTCTTTTCTTCCTGTTCCATTTACCATGTCTTTAAGTTGTGAATAATCCTGTTTCCCATTTATGATGATGGGACTGTCAATGTGCTCAATCACGATGTTCGTGCTTTCTTTCCTATTGGCTATGTCCGTCACCGTCTGACAGATGCAGTAGAGAAACAGCACCACAAGGATGCCGAACATCCCGATGACTACGTGCAGCCTCTGCTCAGGCGTGAGTGCATCAAGCCTTGCCTTGATGCATCCCGCAATTCTGTCTTTCAGCCTTACAACTTCCTGTTTCATTTCTTCACCGTTCTGATATCCTTGTTCTCGATGATCGTGAAATTCCGTATCTGGAAGCCGTTGGGATTGTCATCCGAGCGGCTGGAGTTCATCAGTCGGCACTCCGTAACCAGCGTCCTCTCCGTCACGTTACTCTCACGGATGATCGTCTGTCTTGCGAACGTCCTCACCTGATACGGATAGCTGTCGAAGTCACATACCACGCTGTCCACCCTCACCGTCTGGTTGATATTACCCGCGATGACGCGATTATAAAATCCCTGTTCCGCGAAATCACGGTAGTAGTTGTAGGCACTCTTGTCGGCCATCACCAGCGCACGCTGCACGTTGCTCTCAATGGCGCTTTTCTCAGGTGCCAGCGTAAAGAAGAGTTCGTGAAAACGACGGACGTGTTCCCTCGCCTCTGCCGGACGGTTCTGTGACAGGTCCTGCGAAAGTGCCAGCATCAGCGACTTGCCGCCATCGAGTACATAGATCTTCTCCCGCTGCTTCTCCGCGAAGCTGTACGAACTCCACACCGACCACACCGTGACCACCGTACACGCGGCCAGGAAGATCATCCCGAACAGCCGAAGCTGCCGGAATGATGATTCGATGTTTTTCAATGACTTAAATTCCATTTCAATTCTGTTTCCTTTCTGTTTTGATGGTTATTACTTGGCCAGCCAGAGGGCGCCGCTCTTCACGGCCCCGCCGCTCTTGGTCATGGTCTTGTTCACGTTGCGGTTGTAGTTGCCGATGCCTCCCGCCTGTATCACCCATCCGGCCACCGTGGGCACGGTGAAGTAGCCGATGATGCCGATGATCATCACGATAAGGTACACGCCGTCCGACGAGTCGAGCGAGAAGCCCGGGTCCGTCTGCATCTGCACGATGTCGTGCTCGATGCTCAACTGCTGGATTCTCGCCAGTATGCAGCTGAACAGGTCGGCGATGGGCAACCAGAGATATACCTGTATATACCGGCACATCCACCCCGTGAGCGTACTCTGGAAGCCGTCATAGACTGCAATTCCGAACGCCAGCGGCCCGAGTATCGACAGCACGATGAGGAAGAACGTCCGCAGCACGTCGATCATAAGCGACACCGCCTCGAACACCAGTTCCAGGATGTAACGGAAGCCGTCGCGTATCATCTTCTGCAGCTTGTACAGCCCGCGCTCCGCATACATGCCCGCCATCGTCGCCAGGTCCGACGGCGATATGCCGAGATTGTCCAGTTCCTTGTCAAACGCCGCATCGTCCACCAGGTAGGCCGTCTCAGGGTTGCGCTTCATCATCTCCGTCTCCAACTCGTCCTTCTGCTGCCTCAACTGGTCGAGGTCCAGCTTCTGCCCTTCGAGCATCGTGCTCACGCCCTGCACTATCGGACTCATCACGCTGTTCATCGTGCCGAGTACCAGCGACGGGAAGAGCAGGATGCAGATGCCGATGGCGAACGGGCGCAGCATCGGGAACACGTCTATCGGCTCAGCCCGCGCCAGCGACTGCCATACCCTGTAGGCGATGTAGAAGAGCGCACCGAACCCGGCCACCGCCCTCGCCACGCCCGTCATCTGTGAGCAGAGCGGCATCATGTCGTCGTACAACTGGCGCAGGATGGTGTGGATGTTGTCCGTGTCGATGATTAGCAATAAGTCTGTCATCATGTCTCTCGTGCCTTTGGTTTACCAGTACTTCTCCGCCGCCTTGCCGTAGAGTTTCAGCACACGGTCGAGGTCGTGCTTCTTCTTGGCACGGAGGTATGACACGGAGATGTTCTTGTTGGTGTAGTAGTTGACGAGGTTTCGGTAGTGCTTCATGTCACGGTAGCACTTGTCCACCACGTCCATCCTGTCCTTGTCGGTCATGGAGAGCGTCGAGATGTTCACGACCGTCTTCAGTTCGTTCAGTACGCCCGTCGATTCCTCCAGCAGTTTCGTGTAGCCACTGGCAATCGCTGACAGTTCCTCAACGGAAAAGTTCTCGTCGTTCATCATCTTCTGGAACGAGTTGACGTAGATGTCGGTGATGTCGCCCACCATGACGATGGTCTGCTGCACCTTTCGGGCATCGCGGACCAGGTTGTTCACGCTCTTCAGGGCATCATAGTATTTCTTGCCCTGCTCATAGATCTTCACCGTCTCCTTGAAGTTGTTGATCATGTTTTCTGCGGTCGTGGAGGTCTGCACGATCTCACGGCAGGAGTTCACGATTCCCTGTGCCAGATTGGTAGGGTCAACGACCGTCCACTGTGCACTGGCCTTGCCGACGAACAGCGTCATGCAAAGGCTCATCATTACTAATACTTTTGTTCTCATTGTTACTTTTGTTTTTTGATTGGTTTATGACATGGTGCATGGCTGCACCGTTTACTTACTCTCTTCACGCCGTTTGTCGGCAAGTTGCCTGATGGCACCCTCGATGTCACCGCCCAGCTTCTCCGCCAGATGCTGCACCTCGATCTTCTCGGTCTCTTCCGTCGTGTAGGCCAGGTATTCCTCCGGGCTGACCTCGGTGGCATAGACCGCCGACTGCGTACCGCCCAGACCTATCCACACCTCCTTGTAGAGCCGTGAGGGATTGTTGGCCTGGTTGATGCTCAGTATCTGCCCCTTCTCCTTCTCCGTCAGTCCGAGCAGGTTCTGTATCTGGTCGAACTTGTTCATGTACTTGCGCTGGTCGAGCAGTATCTTGCAGTCGGAGTTGTTGATGATGCTCTCCTTCACGATGGGCGACGATATGATGTCGTCCACCTCCTGCGTCACTACCACGGCCTCGCCGAAGAACTTTCTCACCGTCTTGTACATGTAGAGCATGTAGGAGGCCATGTTTGCCGAGGTCAGCGCCTTCCATGCCTCTTCCACCACCAGCATCTTCCGCACTCCCTTCAACCGTCGCATCTTGTTGATGAATGCCTCCATGATGATGATGGTCACCACTGGAAACAGTTCCTTGTTGTCCTTGATGGAGTCGATTTCAAACACGATGAAGCGTTTGCCCAGCAGGTCGATGTTCTCACGCGAGTTCAGCAGGAAGTCGTAGCGACCGCCCTTGTAGTACTGGCGAAGCGTCGTCAGGAAGTTGTCGATATTAAAATCGTCCTTCCCGACCTTGATGTCACGCTCCTGCATCTGCTGACGGTACACGTCGCGCATATACTCATAGAAGGTGTCGAAGCACGGCACGATGGTATGGTCTGCCTGGATCATGCTGATGTAGGCCGACACGGCACTGCCCAACTCGCCCGATTCGGTCTTCGTGACTTCCTCGTTTTCGCTCTTCCAGAGCGTCAGCAGCAGCGTCACTATCGAATCCTTCTTCTCCACATCGAACACATAGTCATCCGTATAGAACGGGTTGAACGAAATAGGATGTTCCTCGGTGTAGGTGTAGTAGATGCCGTCTTGTCCGTGCGTCTTACGGTGGATCATGGCGCACAGTCCCGCATACGAGTGTCCCGTGTCAATCAGCACGACATGGGTTCCCTGCTCGTAGTACTGGCGCACGACGTGGTTCATGAAGAAACTCTTTCCGCTGCCCGAAGGCCCAAGCACGAACTTGTTTCGATTGGTGGTGACACCCTTCTTCATAGGCAAATCACTAATGTCAATGTGCAATGGCTTTCCCGTCAGCCTGTCCACCATTTTTATTCCAAATGGCGAGAGCGACGACCTGTAGTTGGTCTCTTCGGTAAACAGGCACACTGCTGGCTCGATGAACGTATAAAACGACTCTTCCGCTGGGAAGTCGCCCTCGTTGCCGGGGATGCCAGACCAGTAGAGTGTCGGGCAATCGACGGTGTTGTGCCTTGGCATACACTCCATACTGGCCAACTGGCTTCCGATGTCGTTCTTGGCGTGCTTCAGTTCTTCAGCGTCGTCACTCCATGCTATGACGTTGTAGTGGGCACGGACGCTGATGAGTCCCTGGGAGTGCGCTTCGTTCAGGTACATGTCTATCCACTCCTTGTTGATGGCATTGCTCCGTGAGTAGCGGCTCAGCGACTGCATGTTCCTGGCCGTCTTCTCAAAGCGCTGTAGGTTGTCATCGCTGTTGTCGATGAGCACATACTGGTTGTAGATGTGGTTGCAGGGCAGCAGCAGTCCTACGGGACTGGCGAATGACAGGCGGCAGTCGCTTCGGTCTGTGCTCAGACGCTCGTAGCGGGTGTCGGTATGCACCTTGGCAGGAAGGTCGTTCACGTCGGAGAGCGTGAAGAGACACAGGCGGTTGTCGCCGATCTTCATCTCTGCTGGGTCAAGGTCGATGTCCTGGAGCGAGGCGTTATCCTCTGGCATCAGCGACAGGTAGCGCTCAATCACCCCAGCCTTGCAACGGGTGCCTACAATCTCATTGTCACTCAACTTGCGCAGACGGATGAAGCCCGAGTCGTTCATAATGCGCTCGAACTGCTCCACGGACTCCAAGAATCGGCTGGCCGTTTCCTTGTTCAGTTCCTTCGGGATGATGTGGCCACGGCACAGGGTGGAAAAACTGCTCTGCATCCTGTTTCTCTCCTTGGTGGTCTTGGTCAGGTAGAGGTAGCACGTATGCTTCAGGAAAGGCCGCTCATTGAAATGTCTCTCAAAGCTTCGTGACAGGAAGGTCATATCATCTTTCTGCAACTCCGGCTTGTATGTCTCGCGGATGAACCAGTCCTGCTTGTGGACGATGCTGTAGTCTGGCAGTACCTTTATCGCCTTGCACCAGCAGCCGTGGATGGTCTCGTACTCCTGCGAGGTCACGGTGTAGAGTTCAGGCAGCGTCACCTCGAAGGCGACGGTCAGGTCTGCGTCCTTCGACACAATGCAGCCGTTCTCCACCGCCAGCAGGGGCAGCTTGTTTTCAATACTCGTTGCTTTCAGCGTATTCCTCATTGTCGTTACACTTGTTTTTGATAATCAGGTACGGCTTGCGTCGGTTGATCAGGAAACGGGGATGCTGTCTGTTTGATAGCCGCTTCATCAGACCGTGCTCCCCATAACGTCGGTTGAGGGCGAAGGTCTGCCAGACCAGGACGGAGGCAGACACGACACCCGTACCGATGCACACCCACTGGTTGACGCCAGCGAGATAGAGGACCACGAAAAGGACGAAGACTGCAAGCAGCCCGCCCGCGAAGATGAAGAGATACTGCGCCTTCAGCCCCTTGAACTCAACCGACTGGCCGATACCCTTGTTGATGTTGTACTCAGCCATTGGTCGAACAATTATTACTCACTATTGTCTTCCTTATACCTTATTATTATATATAGGCTTAGAGGAAGAACGAGCGCAGGATGGTAGCGGCCACGATGAGGAAGATACAGGCACCGAACCATGAGGCTGCGGTCTTCGAGGTGTCGGGATCGCCGCTGGAGAACTTGCCGTACACCTTCACGCCGCCGATAAGTCCCACGACGGCACCGATGGCATAGATGAGCTTGGTGCCCGGCTCGAAGTACGAGGTCACCATACTTGTTGCCTCGTTGATACCTGCAAGGCCGTTGCCCTGAGCCATAGAGGTTGTGACCCCGGCAGCAATGAGGGCTGCACATGCTACGAGTTTCTTGTTAGCGAACTTCTTTACATTCATTTTCATTTTGCGTTTACCTTTAAATTGTTAATACTGTTGATTGGTTATTTGTTGGATTGGATAATTGTTGGATTCAGTGGTTTGTTGACTCACCTATCCGTAAGTTCTCTGCTTCATTGCCTTTTCAATTCGTTTAATTGTTATTTATACATAGTCGTGGATATTGAAATCCTCGAATCTCTCAGGGATGGAGAACGCTTCCTTCGGCTCAGCCTTTACGTCATTCCTGTCTGAAACAGCATCCTCTATTGGCTTATTCTCGTACTTGTCAAACAAGTCGTTGATACGATCACCAATATGCGGGAAGTCCTTGGTGACGGTGTCGAACAGTTCTGTGCCCTCCAGCCCTTTGAACACCTTCACTACGGAACGTTCTTCTTCCTCAGACATATCCTTTCTGCCCACATTCTTGAAGGCAAGGTCGATATCATCTATCGTGGCACCTTCTGCATAAGGTTCTTCAGGCTCGTCAGGTTCGTCGAACAGATTATTGAGTTGTTCCGTTGGCACCTGCTTCCAGACTTTCTTCTGCTCAAATTCGCAGTCCTCAGGGTTCACAGGCTTGGCTATCTCCTTGCCGTCCTCTGTCATCTCGCCTTTGGCAACAGCCTCTTTTCGTTTAGCCTCTTCCTGTCTTTGGCGCATCCGCTCCATCTCAGCTTTCATGTTGAAGGAACTTTTGCCGATGATGTCCGCATCTTCTACTTTAGGTGACACTTCTGTTTCTGAATTTGCTTGCTTCCCGCCATGCGGAGGCTCCTTCTGATAGTGATTGAATATAGCCAGTTCATAGGCGATAAAGGCCAATATCCCAATGATTACGACGGTTGCCATTTGCCATGCTTTATACAAGTGTCATTGAAACTGTTCTGGAGCAGATGGTCAATCTGAGACTCGTACCGCATGAAGTGGTCTGTCAGCACCATGTCCACGTAGGAGGAAATGTTCACGTCCTCAATGTTCAGGGCATTCACGATGGAACGGATACGGTCATGGTAGGCATCACGGAGATAGGCAGACTTGCCACGTCGCGCAGCCTTATCCATCGGAGGATTGGAGAACAGGTTCATGTATTCCTCGTCGAGATTGCCCAGCGGTGCCAGATGGAATCTTTCATCATCATCCGCTTTTACGGCGTTGTGGGGATGTTCATCCGGCAATACCTGCACACGTGATTTGGTTTTCTGACCTTTCCATAGAAGGTAGGTCTCTGCTGTTACTATAGCATATATTATCAGCAGCAAAATGATTTGTAATGCTGTCATTGCGTTTGATTGTTAATACGTTTGAATGTTAACACATTTAATTGTTAATACGGTTGGCCGTTAATACGCTTGAACGTTAATACACATCATGATAGTTCTTATTGTACAGTTTCCTGATCGGTTCCTCGAACTCCTCGAAGTGGTGGGCGAAGATGTTATCAACATAGGTCGAGATGTTCAACTGATTATTGCCTATCACACTGATGATTCTCTGGATCCGCTCATGATACTCAGGCCGCATATACACCATCTTCCCCTGTCTTGCCAGCGTTTTCATCATTGGCGTATTGATGAAATGGCTCAGAAAGAACTCCTCCGGGGAACATTCTTCATCTGGGATGTTGTCAGGACTGTCATCTTTCCGCACTTTTGATTTTGGCGGTTTCGACTTCTTATGTCTCTGTACATTCTCCTGATTCCGCAAGGCATCCGCAGCCTCTTTTTCTTTCTGCCGGGACAGATCTGGCGGAGCATCAGGACGGATGCCTTCGATGATGTCATGAAAGTCAACCTCTTGAACGGTATTCTTGTCCATTGCCATTAACCGTTAATGATTCCCAATACCTCTTCTGCTAGTTCCCTGACGTTGCTCCCTCTGATAAGCGTCTTATCCGGCGGGAACAGCGTCGAACGGAATAGCGGACGGTTTTCCTCCTTCTCACCCTCCCTGCGGAATCGCTTGCTGTCAGGTACGAATGTCTTGAGGGCAGAAAGTCCAAGTTCCGCCATAACTTTGTCGTAGATGTCATAGAGTCCCGTCTTCTCACGACCGTCCACCATGTTCCATACAAAGTACAGACCCTTGATATTAGTCTTGCCCGTGGTAATCATGTGGTCGTTGATGGCCTTCGCAAATGCGAGGGAACTCTGCATGACCACACGGTCTGCAATTGCCGGACAGAAGATGTAGTCCATTGAGGCAACCGTTTTCAGTACTCCCTCGTTGTCCATTGTGCCAGGCAGGTCAAAGAAGATAATCTCAGGGGCATTCTCCATTTCCTGAAGTTTCCTGGCAGCATCAATGGCATCCCCGGGACGGCTCATAATCACAGGGTATGCTTTCTTTTTGATTCGCTTGAACTGGTCGAAAGCCAGTTTGCGAAACTGCTCATTCTCTTCAATGGTCTTGAAGTCGCGTCTGCGCATCTCATCGATGCTGTACTGCGGGAAGTCACAGTCAATGACCCCAACATTGATTCCCTTCACATAGTGCAGATAGCTTGCCATCAGCACCGTCAGCGTTGTCTTGCCAGCCCCTCCCTTTTGTGTGGAGAACGCGACGAATGTTGTCTTGTTCATTTTTTCAGTCATTTGTTTATTTAATCGGTTCAACTTATGTTCATTATCACATACGATCGACTTTATATGTTGCCAGTCGTGAATATGTTTCATTAGGCTCATAACCGTCTGTTCAAACATTCAAACGTTCAAATGTTCAGTCATACAAACATTCATATGTTCGGGCAGTTTTACATCTGACCAGTTGGCTCAGAAGCCTTTTGACGGTGCAAAGGAACGGCTATTTTGCCAACCAGCCAAATAAACAAGGCATGTGTCCCCGGAAGTCCCATCGAAACAGGGACATTGAGGACACCACCCAACTTTTTTCTTACCACCGTTTTAAAAAGGTGTGAAAAAGACTCATCGAAAATGCAGACCTTTGCAGCCGCAAATGCCAATCAGTGGGTGACGGATATATCGGTTACGACCGATGTTGGGCTGTTGAAGCGACTAATCCGTCCGCAAGGCGGATTATGTATGCCCGCAGGAGCATAGCAAGATGTCTTTTGAGTTACTCAAAAGGTTTCGGGTAACCCACGAAACTCCCATCTTGCCCTTGCAGGGGGCTGGGGTCTGACTCCGAAGTCGTCATCCCCTGATTTAGAAAGCGATAGTAACGTATCATAGATAATATGGAAGAAAACAAAAAGAAAAGGACGGGTCGATACCCGAAGAACAACAAGCGGATACACTGTGTCATGGTTCGTTTTGACGATGTGGAATGGGCCAGGTTCCTCACGCTCTACGAGCAGTCCGGGGTCTATGCCAAAGCCGTTTTCGTCAAGTCGCGCGTCTTTGGCGAGACGTTCAAGGTCGTAAAAGTCGATAAGACAATGGTTGACTTCTACGAAAAACTGTCATCTTTCCACGCTCAGTTCCGGGGGGGGGCGGTCAACTACAATCAGGTGGTGAAGGAACTGCGAAGCCACTTCTCAGAGAAGAAGGCAATGGCCTTGCTCTATCGTCTGGAGTCTATGACCCGCCAGATGATGGAGCAGGGACAGCAGATTGTGGCATTGGCAAAGGAGGCAAGGGAGAGATGGTTGCAAAGATAACGATTGGGAGTTTCCTTTTCGGTGCCATCAAGTATAACGCCGACAAGGTGAACATAGGAAAAGGCCAGTTGTTGGATACAAACAAAGTGTTCAACAACGGTAACGGTAAGGTCGATGTTGCACAGGTGTTGGCAGACTTCGAGAAGCGGATGCCCAAACAGATGCGCACGGAAAAGCCAGTCATCCATATCTCGCTCAATCCCCATCCTGATGACAGATTGACGGACGGGGAACTGACACAGATGGCGCATGAGTATATGCAGCGTATGGGATATGGTGACCAGCCTTATATCATCGTCAAGCATGAGGATATAAACCGCCATCATCTGCATATCGTTTCCATTCGTGTGGACGAGCAGGGCAAACGCATTAACAGCGACTTCACTAAACGGCGAAGCCTTGCCATCCTCAGGGACTTTGAACAGAGATACGGACTGCATCATGGCAACAAGCGAGAAGAGGAAAGACTGTCCAACCGCATCCCGCCAGTCAATCCTTCCGAGGGGGACATCAAGAAGCAGGTGGGGAATACAATCAAAGCCGTGTTCCACGACTACCAGTTTCAGACTATTGGCGAACTTCGCGCACTATTGTCACTCTATAACCTGATTGTCGAAGAGGTAAGGGGTAATGTCAGGGGTGAGGACTATAATGGTCTTGTCTATTCTGTATTAGATGCCGATGGCAATAAGGTTGGCAATCCGTTCAAGTCATCCCTATTTGGCAAGTCTGTTGGTTACGAGGCATTGCAGAAGAAGGCTGCATTCTCGAAGAAGAACATCAAGGACAGGAATCTGACTGAGCCGACCAAGAAAGTCTTAGAGAATGCCCTTAAACGGACTTACGATAAGGACGAGTTTGTCAGGATGCTCAAAGATGAGGGGATTGATTGTGTCTTCCGTTATACCGACGAGGGCAGAATCTACGGTGCCACGTTCATAGACCATCGTACTCATTGTGTCCTCAACGGTTCCCGTATGGGCAAGGCTTCCTCTGCCAATGCACTCGAACAGCACTTCAACACACCGCCAGAGGAACAGATTCCTTTCAAGGAGAAAGAAGAACAGGAAGAACAACCAAATTTTGGCAGAACATTTACGGAAGGACAGCAGCAATCCACTTCTCGCGATAAGCAGGAACACTACGAAAGCAAAGGCGGTCTTGCATCATTCCTTGATGCTCTTGACATCCTCAACACCGACAATCCTGTCACTGATGCTGAGGAAGAGGTGTTCCGTCGCAAACTACAGCGCAAGAAGAAAAAGCGTCGTGGCCCAAGACTTTAACCAATCAACAATAGTATCAACAATTTAATTCAAATGTATTATGCAACAAGAAGATGATTTGAGGGCATTGGCGAAAATCATGGATTTTCTCCGTGCCGTGAGTATTATTCTCGTAGTAATGAACGTCTATTGGTACTGCTATGCCAGTATCGTGGAGTGGCACCTGAATATCGGTGTGGTTGACCGCATTATGATGAATTTCAACCGTAGCGCAGGACTGTTTCATTCCACGCTCTATACCAAACTGTTCTCCGTTCTTCTCCTTGCCCTGTCGTGCATGGGTACAAAAGGCGTGAAGGAGGAAAAGATTACTTGGAAGCACATTGGCATAGCACTGGCTATAGGTTTCATCCTGTTTTTCCTCAACTGGTGGATTCTCAATTTGCCATTACCCTTTGAGTTTTGCACAGTCCTGTATGTCCTGACGCTGACCCTCGGCTATATCGGTCTGCTGATGGGTGGTCTGTGGATGAGCCGTCTGCTTCAGAACAACCTCATGGATGATGTTTTTAACAACGAGAACGAATCATTTATGCAGGAAACCCATCTGATGGAGAACGAGTATTCCGTCAATCTGCCGACACGTTTCTACTACAAAAAGAAGTGGCACAAAGGTTGGATTAACGTGGTCAATCCCTTCCGTGCCACCATTGTACTCGGAACACCAGGTAGTGGTAAATCGTATGCCATCGTCAACAACTTTATCAAGCAGCAGATAGAGAAAGGCTATTCACTCTATTGTTACGATTACAAGTATCCGGACTTGTCGATGATTGCCTACAACCATCTAATGAATCACATGGATAGTTATAAAGTGAAGCCCAAGTTCTATGTGATTAACTTTGATGACCCACGCAGGAGTCATCGCTGCAATCCCATTCACCCAGACTTCATGACGGATATATCAGATGCCTATGAGTCTGCATATACTATCATGCTTAACCTCAATAAAACGTGGGTGCAGAAGCAAGGCGATTTCTTTGTAGAATCACCAATCATCCTGTTTGCCGCCATAATTTGGTTCCTCCGTCTCTATGAGGATGGTAAGTATTGCACATTCCCCCATGCCGTTGAACTTTTGAATCAGAAATACGAGGATATATTTCCGATTCTATCCAGTTATCCAGAACTTGAAAACTACATGTCACCGTTCATCGACGCATGGCAGGGAGGTGCAGCAGATCAGCTACAAGGTCAGATAGCTTCTGCCAAGATTCCTTTGTCCCGAATGATTTCCCCACAACTCTATTGGGTCATGTCTGCCAGTGAGTTCACGCTCGACATAAACAATCCGAAGAAGCCGAAAATCCTGTGTGTCGGCAATAATCCCGACCGTCAGAATATCTATGGTGCAGCCCTCGGTCTGTATAACAGCCGTATCGTCAAACTCATCAATAAGAAGGGAATGCTCAAATCCTCAGTCATCATTGACGAGTTACCTACTATCTACTTCAAGGGACTTGACAACCTCATCGCCACCGCACGAAGCAACAAGGTTGCCGTATGTCTCGGTTTTCAAGATTTCAGCCAGTTAGTTCGTGACTATGGTGATAAGGAGGCAAAGGTGGTACAGAATACGGTAGGCAACATCTTCAGTGGTCAGGTGGTTGGTGAAACAGCCAAGACTCTGAGTGAGCGTTTCGGCAAAGTCCTTCAAAAACGCCAGTCCATGACAATCAATCGCCAAGATACTTCCACCTCCATCAACACGCAGATGGACAGTCTGATTCCTGCCAGCAAGATTTCAGGTCTGACACAAGGTATGTTTGTCGGTGCCGTCTCAGACAATTTCGATGAGCGTATTGACCAGAAGATCTTTCATGCAGAAATAGTTGTCGATACCGAGAAAGTTTCAAAAGAAACCAAAGCCTACAAGCCAATCCCCATTATCACTGACTTCACCGATGAGAACGGTAATGACAATATGGATCAGATGGTCAAAGAGAACTATATCCAGATAAAAAAAGATGTTAAGGATATCGTGGCTAATGAATTAAAACGTATCGCTGAGGATCCAGATTTAGTAAATTTAATAAAGAAATGATTTATAGGGGGTGTGCTCAACAAAAAGTACATCCCCTAAAAATACCAAAACATCGGGAACTATATATAAAGTAGCAAACTTAGACTTTAATTACCATATGTTTAATGACGGATATTTAACAATGGCTATACAATAGAATTCCTTAATAAAATCTCCACGGCAAATAATCATCTCCGCGTTTCCACTCACGCCAAAAATCCCAAATGTGTTCAATCATTAGGTCCGTCTGAAGCGAGGTGTGCAAAATATTACCATTCTTATCATAGATAACTTTGATATTCTGTTCAAATGATTTGAATGGTATTTTTACCTTTGCAATCCTTCCAATTGCATTTTTAGGATTTTTATTATCATCTAAGACGGTACCAAAATCAGGTTTTTCTTCAGAACGATAGTTCCCATTGCGCAGCATATTAGAAACGGCATTAAATGGATCATAAATAATGTCCAACTTACTAATATTGATAATTTTGACTTTCGTTGCAGGATAATGAGTCTGCAAGAACTCCTCTAATTGCATTTCTTCCTCAGATTTCTTACATCCTGTTAACAACAATAAAGCCATACAAAACGTTACAACAATCTTCATATTCTTTTCATTGTATTTTAATTTATTGAGTGACATTCTTTTTATTAAAAGGATAATACCAAACAAAAAACCATGATATAATAGAAATAATAAGAAGAGAAATAGTTATATAATTATTTAAGATTCCGTTATTGTGCTTGAATAGATTAAAAATACCATGAAAACATGCACATAAAATAAGGGAACGTGTATCGTGAGCCAATTGGTCTAATCCCCATGAGGATAACAATAAAATAACAAAAAAGATCAAGCCATTTCCGTCTAATGGAATATTTGCATGCCAAAAAAACCATAAGGTTGTAATAGTTATAATACGCTTTAGTTGACTCCATTCAGCAAGCTCGCCAGTTAAATAGCCACGCCAGCCTACCTCTTCAAGAAAGGCATAGAATACACAACCTAATAATAATAAAGAGGTTCTAACACCATTAATTCTGTCGAATATAAGTAACAGCAAAATAGGAAAAACAATACAGCTAATGCTACGTTTCAACGAATTACCTATTATGTTACAGAACAATTTCCTCTTAAAGAAGTACATTACTACTAAAGTTCCTAGCGTGGGTCCAATTCCCTCGCATAGTTGTAACCATAAAGACTGGCGACTATTTATAAATAATACTGGTAATATATAAACAGAGATTATTCTGCATGCAAACGCACTGAAAAAGAATAGAAGGATTGGCAAGCCTCCCATCTTAAAATATTTTATTATATTTGCAATACTCATTTTCAAAATTATATTATTTTTGATTTGCTGCAAATGTACAATTTATTTTTTTGAATTAAGCAAGGTGATCAATATCCTTTTCATCATTCGACATAAGAATAATCTCAGGGATTATTATATCAGTAACCTTCATGTTCAGAATAGCCCACGACAAGCCAACACCATAACCACAACATGTGACTTCCTTTTCCGCACCACCCAATTTCTCTGACAGGCGAGTGACAATCGTCATGGGAACAGATGCAGAAGAGGTATTCCCGTATTCATCAAGACATATCGGTACTTTCTCCTTTGGCAGTTTCAGTATCCTCTGAATCAGATTCAATATCTTAAGATTCGACTGATGAAGCACAAGATAATCCATCGAATTCATATCCAGTCCATAGTGCTCGTACAACTGTTTTATGGACGCAGGGACCGTACTTGTGGCAAAAAGAAACACATTCATTCCTTTCATCCTTGTCTCAAGACGAGAATACTCCTTTCCTTCCACCAACTCCGTCCTGAACGAATTCGGAGATAAGGGGATCCTGCTACCTCCCTCAGGTATGATAATGTCGGCATATCCGCTGCCATCAGTACCAAAATTAAAACAGAAGCCTCTTTCTCCCTCCAGATATTCTATAGCTGTAGCTGTACCTGCATAGCCAAACAGCGGATCGTCAGCCGGATAATGCTTTTTGGCATCACCAGCCAGCAACAAGCCTCGTTTCATTTCGCCTGACGACATCAATGATGAGATGGTGGCCATTCCATAAGTCCATCCGGAACAGCCCAACGAAATATCTTCGCAAAAACATTCCTTACTAAGATGCAAGCGATCCTGAAGAATACACGATGTAGCTGGAAGGATAAAATCTTGCGACTGTGTGACGAATATCAACACATCAATGCTTTCACGATTCCATCCAAGTTCGTCCAACAGCCTGTTCGTGGCTTTATAGCATAGGTCTGACGTCGTCAACTCCTCAGACAGATGTCTCCGAACCACACCTGTGCTTTTTACAAAAGACTCTGCATCATAATTAACATTATTAACGACGTCATTAGTATTTTTGACAATGGTGTCGGGCACACAAGCTGATACGCCAGCCAGTTTCAAGTTTTTTATTCTCAAAAAAGACATAGTTCCATTATTTACGGTTTACGTATGAGAGAATCTCTTTTCCCCATCGAGGCAGAATGGTATTTTTATCTTCCTTGTCGAAGATAGCCATGATACCCTGCAGCTCATGCTGATCATCATCAGTTTTTGCTTGGAGGAAACTGCCCATCTGTTTCTTGAATACATACGAGATAGCCAAGGCACGGGGATTCTGCGAGTTAATCTCAAGGGCCTTCTCACACTCTCTGAATACATAACTATAATACTTGGGGCCATTGACTTTTGAGTTGGTGGCAATAAGCGCATAATAATAGTATGCTTTCAGTGCATATAACTCTGACAAGTCGACAGTCTCCAGCTTTTCGGCCTTTTCTATTTGCTTAAGACAGTCTTCCATCATACCATCCTTATCATTTCTGGTGAAGAGGCATGTCTGAATGCCAAGCCAGGCCTGATAATAATAAGGAATCCAACTGTCAGGATGCATATCGCTGATACGTGCCATCTCGCCTCTTATCTTCAGTAGTATGTCAATTGAAACCGGTCCATTCAGCTTGCCTAACGAACCAGCTACCAAACTGTCGGATACTGCTGCGCCGTTCTGTGATGCACACTCTACTGCATGAGCCTGTGACAGGCAAAGGACAAAAACGCCCACAAAAAATAGTCTTTTCATTGCTACTAATTTTTAAGTTTAATATTTATACTCTTATTTTTATCCAGCGTAAATCTGGTTTTTTTAAACGAGGGGAAACCACTGACATTACGTGACACACCATAAGGCTCCAATGGAACCCCCAAAATACTATTCATGGTGTTATCATTATTCGTGTCCTGAAACATCTGGACCGCATATGTTCCCTTAGGTAGTTGAAATACAATCTTAAAGGTCTTGCCTTTGACGTCGGTTATCGTCCCTGCATAGTATTTCTTATTATCGAAATCCTGCTCATTATTATATATTCCGATATGCATCTTACCCTTATGGATCAGAATGTTGTTGACATTGATGGTCAGGTAATAGTAAGGCCTAGCAGAATAGGCACTGGCACTCCATGCACTAAAAGCAAATACAAACAGAAAATTAAAAATTCGAGATTTCATAAGCATGTGATTTTTTTAGTGAAATAAATATTCCTATGTAGAAGAATCTGTCGCGCGATGATTCCACTGATTTCCTAATGTACCCACTGTCTGCACCAGGATTCTTGATATAATTGTAATTAAAAACATTATGCCTGTCGAACAGGTTGGTAACCGAAGCATAGATGATCACGTTAGGACTTGCTAGATAGCTGACATTGATGCCCGTACTGAAATAAGGTTTTGTGAGATACTGCAACTTGCCTACTTCGGCAGGATTAGTATATGGCCGACCACTCGCGATATTCTCCGACAAGCCTAGGATGCATTTAATCTGTGGAATATTGTACTTCAACGATACTGCCAAGTTATGTGCCGTAGCATATTGCGGTTGCACATCATCCACGTATTCCAAATAACGGCGTCGGGTGTGGTTATATGAATACGATAGTGTGGTAGTAAGGTTATCCGATATAGAGCTATCTTCCAAGAAAAAGTCCACCCCATAGCTTTTCCCCTTACCATTCAGCGTTATCTTGTTGTCCTCGAATAACGGCAGATGAGAGTATTGTTTCAAATATGACTCTAATCGTACAGTAGTACTGGGAAGTTTATATTGGAAACTCACGACATAATGGCTTGAGAAGCTCTGGTTTTCGATATAACTGCCGTATATGTTAAAATCATCACCAATAATCTGACTATAGCGACCGTAAAGCAACGACATCTGCAAACACTTGTTGGGGATATAGCTGATAGAAGTTCTCGGCATAAAAAACACCCCGTTTTCTCCCACTTTATTCTCCATTCTCAGCGAGGCTTTCAGAAAAAAGTCGGAATTAATCTTCAGCAGGTTAACAATAAATGCGCCAAAAGAATTATAATCCATGCCTAACACATTTTTATAGCCATTGACGTTCGAACTTTTCTTATATGAGCGTATATAATCCTCAGCACCGAAAGTCAGTTTATATCTGCCAGCGAAGTTTTTTGAAATACGGGCTTTTAAATGTGTCTCCACTTTCCTGTCGACATACTCATCATTAGCTATCATGGCACCATCGACTACATTTCTAAGCCATGATTCTGCCACTCCGGCAAAAAAGCCCCATCCACGACTGAAATTAAGACGGCATACACTATTTATATACATATTATTCTCCGTCATTCCAAGTTTTCGCTCGTTGGCATTGAAAAGCGAAAATGGAATATTGTAGCCCAACTCAGTATGGTCGAATCCTATATAAGTCTTGATACTACACGATGACAATGGCTCAACTTTATGCTGGACCTCACCTGAGATTTTTCTAAAAGGTTTATCCCATTCATATTTGTCAGGGAAGAGCTTATCGTACAGTTTCAGATCCAAATATTCCACATTGAAGGACAAGGAACTTGCACGCAAGCTTTTGGTGCCTCCAGCAGCCATGCTTAGCGGCGAAAAGTTCAAGCCGAACTTATCGTGCGTTTGAACATCCGTAGTCTCCATAGGAAGAACCGAAGACAATGCCTGACCGTATTCACTGTCATATCCGCCCAGTGAAAAGTTAATTCCCTTAAATAAGAAAGGTGAGAATCGGCTTCTCGTCACCGTGTTGCTAGGTTCTGCATCGTATGGCTGCAAGACATGCATGCCATTTATAAACACCTGACTCTCAGAACTCTCACCGCCACGCACATGCAATTTTCCGTTCTCACCAACGGTCTGTACACCAGGTAATGCATGAAGCGATGCAAATATGTCGCCACACGAATTTCCAGACATAACCACATCAAGAGGCTTTATGGATTTAATTTTCTCAGTCTGGCCGAAACTGAAACTACTAGCCACGATGTCAACATTATCAAGCGTAAACGATTGTGGTTTCATCTTTATGGATACATCCTTGTATACTGGGATGGTAATCTTTTCCACATAGTCAGTATACCCAACAAAAGTGCATTTCAGTGTTGCCTCGCCCTTCAAAGATGTCTCGAACGAGAAATGGCCAAAGGTATCACACATGCAACCATCAATAGTACCATATATATATATATTGGCACCAACCATTGGCTGTCCGTCTTCATTACACACATTTCCTCGTATTACGTATCGCTCTTGAGCCATCACGCAAACACCAACCAATGAAATCAGTACAATCAATAAACTTTTTTTCTTCATATTCATTTTTATTATGATGTATGAACCACGCACAAAAGTATACAAAAAAAAATATACCACAAAATATATGTATTATTCGACCAGATTTATCAGCGTATAACCAGCGTGATTTATGAGTGACTAGAAAATGTAGTCAATGACTATCCACAAACGACACCACTGTTACGAATGCCGAAAACCCGTGGCGAATGGCACTTGGCGCATTTCAAGTCATATAATTCATGTTGGCTAGATAAGTAAAAAAAGCCTTGCACGGTATTCATTTTTGACTTATCTTTGCAACGAAAATTTTAAAAATAAAAAAATGAATAAAGAAAATTTCTCAGACACTTTATTAAAAGTTGCCAACAAACAAGAAAAGGTAGACATACTTATTAATAAGTTATTGTCTTCGGAAGCTGACGAGATTAACTCGGCAGATAAACTTGCCCTACAGGCCTTCTGCTGCGCCATGATGGCCGACACCTCAAAGAACTTCATGCAGATCAAACAATATATTAATGAATGTTGTGAGTATCTAAACAAGGCATTCGCTGTTGACCGACAGTCATACGTCTGTCACCTGATCAGAATACTGATAGAAAAAAACATGCATAATGCAACCTTCACCAGCCATATTGACGAAGATGCGGCATTTCTCTCTTCTTATCAAGCAAAAGTAGAGGATGGCTACAAGCAACTGGCTGATTATGTAGTAGGAGTTATTAATTCATAAATATAATAATGTATGTTGACTGTTTACGCCATAGAGATCAAAGACAGCAGGCTGAAGCACAACACAGCCTATAGTCATCTGAAGCAAGTCCTTGCCATGAACAACCTCCCAGAGAGTCTGCTACAAAACATGAAAAGGACTTGTGGCGGAAAACTGACTGCAGGCGCGTACTATATCAATATCACTTATGCTGATAATTATGCTTTTATGATGGTTACAAAGCAGAAATACGGCATTGATGCAGAAAGGGTCAAACCCCAGGACAGTCATGTGAAACTGCTGTTGTCAATCATATTGTCAATGACTCTTTCAAACGATTTTGATTTTTACAAAGCATGGACTGCCATGGAATCCGAAGTCAAGTATTATGGCGACAAAGGACTGTTCGACGCTTTTACGGGAAACATAGAGAAGAATCCCTCTCTTCAGACCATACATCTCATGTATGAGGGAAATATGATAGCAATCACATCAACAAAGAATAACTTAGAGGCTCAAGAAGTCTTTTTCAAAAAATGTCAGGATGAAAAAGTATAATGAAAATGCTGCCCTGTATCTGCCACAGGCAAAACCCATGATGATGATCGATAAGGTTATTGAATCAGACATCGAGAAAAATGTTATTACCGAAAAGAGTATCACGCAAGATGATGTGTTCTTCCAGGGACATTTTCCTAATCATCCTGTTGTTCCTGGAACTTGTCTTATTGAAATGATGCTCCAGTCGTGTGGCGTATTATTGACATTACGACACAAAAAGGAACTCAATGTCGACTATGTCAAGCCGGGAATCGGTCACGTCGCAAAGATTCTTTCGGCAACGTTCTTTCGTGAGGTATCACCTGATTGTACTATTCGTTTCAACTGTCATATGGAGTCTGTGGTCATGAACTTCGCCGAATTCAGCGTTGTAGCTACCGTTGATGGCGCTATAGTTGGAAAATCAAAATTCGTCCTGGCTGTATGAAAAAGAATATCTACATAACAGGATTAGGGTTCTATACTCCACTTGGATATGGACAAAAGGAAACGCTGAAAAGACTACGAAATGGAGAAAGCGGATTAAAAGTAAAGAGTCTTTGGGATGGTATCGAACCATGTCTGATAGGCGAGCTACCTGACGTCTCGTTTGATGAACACATTGATTGGAAAGAGCCATTCCGCCCCACACCTTATAGTCAGATTCTCATATTGAGCTGCTATGATGCCGTTATGGATGCCCTAATAAATGAGAACGATATAAAGTTAACGGGCTGTATCATGGAAACTTGCCTCGGACCTTCGGAAAACGTGAATGAATATATGAAAGATCTTCTACTCATCAAGAAGGGCATCATCAGTCCGATGAAATTCACACGTACGGTATCAAATACCGCCTTAGGAGATGTTTCCAGATATTTCAAGCTCAAAGGCCCCAGTTGCATCTTGCTGACAGAATCTTCTGTAAGTTATGCGTACGATTTGATTCGTCTCGGCATGGCAGATATAGTGATATGCAGCGCTATTGACCTAGTAACCAAGGAGGTCATACTGCTAAAGGGGCATGACGGGAAGTTGTTATATAGCGAAGAGGACATCAGTAGAATACATGAAAACTCTGATAACGATGTTGATGCATGGGCATCAGGATGTTGTACGGTGATTCTCGAATCCGAAGAAAGCATGAAGCGTAGAGGTGTAAGTGCCTATGCAAGATTAGTATCATGTCAGGAAAAGTTCGGAAAAAATGAAAATCACCAAACAGATGAACCCAGACTGACAACTAATAACTACAAGAAGTTTTGCGGCAATATGTTTTATGCAAACACAATTTTTGAATTAGCGATAGCCTGTCTTTCCTTAAAGAATGGAGAATCATATCATGTGGGAGAAAAAAGTCATAAAGTCGACTGTGTATCGGCTTTGGTATCCTCAGAGAGAGATGGTGACATGAACACCTTATTCATTATCGAAAAAAATAAACAGCAGATATGAAAAAAACAATTTTAGTTACAGGTGGAGCCAGAGGCATCGGAGGTGAAGTGGTGAAACAATTGTATGATCGTGGCAACAATGTGTTTTTCACTTACAATCACTCTTCAGAAGCAGCTAGGATGTTGTATAACCAGCTCTTTGGCGAAACTGGCAAGGACAATTGGATTAAATATTTCCAATGCAATCTAGCCGACATGGAGAGCGTACGTAAAATGGTTAGTAAAAACAAGGATATCTTTTCGCAGATAGACGTTATCATCAACAATGCCGGAATGATTTCTCATGTACCACAATTCCTAATCATGGCCAATATGGACAACTGGTGGAAAGTGTTGCATAACAATATCGCCTGTGTCGTTAATCCCGTGCGTGCCATAGCTCCATTCATGATACGAAGAAAAAGCGGCATTATCATTAATGTGTCGTCAATCTCCGGATTAGGTGGAGATTCAGGACAATCGGCCTATGCAGCTTCAAAGGCTGCAATAGCCAATCTCACAAAATCAATCAACAAGGAAATGTCGGGCTTCGGAATAGTTGCAAATTGCGTATCCCCAGGACTTATAGAAACTAAAATGGCAGAAGAAATAACGCCAGAATTTAGAGAGTTCGTTGTTCGCGGAACGCTACTTAAACGGTCGGGCAAGCCATCAGAGGTGGCATCTCTCATTACGTATTTGGCTCTTGACGCACCATCTTATCTAATCAATCAAAATATATCAATCTCTGGCGGACTATAAATAGTAACACAAATGAGTAACATAAACATCAGTGATTCGAATAGAGTCGTCGTTACAGGCATCGGCACGTGTTCTTCTCTGGGGCATCATGTAAAAGAAACCGAGGAAAATCTGAATCTTAGTAGGGTAAACTTCAAAGACGTCCCTGCATTCAGGTTTAAGACAGAGAACCCTATTCTCAGAACAAAGAAGTGCTTCCAGATTCCTGAGAAGACTTATCTAGACTATAAGACACAGGATCTTTCTGTCATGTACCCCATGGCCAAAGACTGCATTCAGCAAGCCGTTTCCTCTGCGGGATTATGCAAGACTGCTCTGAGTAAGGCTAACACCTCGTTCTGCATAGGCATGTCAGTAAGCACCACCTTCGTCAGAGAAAAGGTTATCTACGAGAGATATATCAACGGAACCGAAGCTTGGAACGAAATCAGATACACAACGCCGGTTCTGGCATCGAAAATGGCAAAGGACTTTTGTGTAAACGGTGTCGTATCAGTGATATCTACAGCTTGTGCCTCAGGCACTAACTCCATAGGAAGGGCTTTCGACCTCATACGAAGTGGGAGGGCAGACTATGTGATATGCGGAGGTGTTGATATCGTCAGCGAGTTGGCATTCAATGGATTCAATTCGCTGCTAGCCCTTTCACGCGACAGATGCAGACCATTTGGAACTGACCGAGATGGCATGTCGCTTGGTGACGGATGTGCCATGTTCATACTCGAATCGTACGAATCGGCCAAGAACAGAGGTGCAAACATCTATGCCGAAGTTAAAGGATACTATATCCTCAATGAGACATATCATCCCACCTCACCACACCCTGAGGGCATCTATGCATTAAACTGTATGAAAACAGCTCTTGAAATGGCCCATCTGAGCATTAACGATGTAGACTACATCAATGCCCATGGTACAGGAACGAAAATCAACGATTCCTCCGAATTCAAGGCAATCAACAATTTACTAGCTGAACGTGAGAAGCCCTGTTTTGTTAATTCCACAAAAGGTCTCACCGGGCATACCCTTGGAGCGGCAGGAAGTATGGAGGCGCTGATATGTATGCTTAGTATGAAGAATGACACCATCTACGGAGATGGCAGGGATTACGAAACGCTGAGTTCTCCAAAGCTGGATTATATCAATAAGAATCTACACAACGTATCGGTAAATGTATGTATATCAAACTCGTTTGCCTTTGCGGGTAACATGTCGAGCGTAGTTTTATCAAAAATACAAGGAATCAATTAATTTAAAAAATCAGGTAATTATGGAAAAAAAAGAACTGACAGAGAAAGTGAAAGAGTGCATTAAGGCAAGTCTTTCAGATGTCAAAACCGTTAGCGAACTTAACGATGACACGCCTCTGATTGCAGAGGACGGAGAATCAGGAGTATTCGACAACTCACTATGTGTGCTTGAGGTTACCTCCGGACTGGTAACAGAGTTTGAAGTAGATCCTTCCATTTTTAAAAAAGAGTCATTCAAAAATGTGTCTACCTTGGTTGATACCATTGAGGAAGCACTAAACAAAAAATAAACTTTGATACAAGTACAATAACAATTCAAATTTTTACAATTATGAAAGAGACTGATATTAAAAATCTGGAAGAGCGTTTTGAACCAGCTGTTGCCACAGCCCAAGTTGCTGAGACCATCAACATTAGCTGCTAAAGTATAACGCCTGTGATAGCAATCATTGGTATTTGCTAGCACCCCTTGTAATAACAAGGATTTGTGATAAATAACATGTATAACAAATAAAAACTTGACAATTATGAAGGAAACTGATATTAAGAGTCTGGAAGAGCGTTTCGAACCAGCTGCTGCAGCACAGACCGTTATAGTTGAGAATCACTATTCACTGATTGACTGCTAATAGCATTCACATGATTTAAATGTATCAAAGTTTCTGCCAAAAGGGTATTAACTTTTACCCTTTTGGCTTTAATTAATACGATTATGGAAAATATCCTTAGGAATTATGATTATAGTATCGTGCTACGTCAAAAAGACGAATACATTTTATGCTACCAAGAGGAATATTATCAGGTAGGTTCTCTTGTGTATCAAATTTTGTCGTACGGCAAGATATGTAACACCTTGGAAGAGATTATCTCTTATCTTAACAGGAATGATCTTACCGTCGTCAAACTTAAAGAAATCATAGAGTCATCTATCATTCCCGCATTTAATACGGAGACTACTTCAAAAAAAAAGGAGGAAGAAAGGAAAAAACACTATTGGTGTCGTTATGAAATAAAATCCACAGGAAAAGCCCATGGAATAATAACATGGATGGAACCACTCTTCGGAAAGCTGTTTGGTTATATTCTAGCTATATCATTAATATTGGATGTCATCATGTACCAACTTCTGCCGGAGATAACATTAGCAGGTGGGGCATATCATATCATTGCCGACATTATTTCCATATACTTTATCTATCTGATCATACTCTTTTTCCATGAGTTCGGACATATAGCTGCAGCACTTAAGGCTGGGCTAAAAGATCGGTGTGTAAATTTTGCGATGTATTACATATTCCCCGTATTATATGTCAAACTGGATGATACATGGACACTTAATCTGAAAAACCGAACCAAAATCAACCTGGCAGGTATTACTATACAGATATTGCTGAACATTCCGTTTCTGCTAGTGATTTTTGCCTGCAAAAAAAACAGTTTATTAACACAGATTCTATACTTCTCATTTTGGCTTAATACAGTCACTGTGGTATTCAATCTGATACCGTTTATGAAATTTGATGGCTATTGGATATTGTCCGACTTACTAAACATCCCAAACTTAATCAAGGAATCCAACAACTGGCTTAAGTCTTTTTTCGTTAAACCAAGTCCCTTTGCTGCAAAGGGTATAGAAATAAAAGGAATAAGGAAAATCATTTTTGTCATATACAGTCTGCTTATACCATTGTTCATCATCATTATATCATTATTGGGAATCATATTCCTGACTTATATCTCGCTTCACAGCTTCTATATCATATCCAATCTGGATTATATTGATATGAATGTAGAGTCATTATACTCGCTGATTCCTGATCTGTGCCTCATTTTGCTTGCTATCATAGCAGGTTTAAGATATTCAAGATTATATTTTAAGTACAAAAAAGAAAAACAACATAAGCTATGAACAGAATTGAGATTAGAAAACAAGTTATCGAGTATGTCGAAGAACAAGTAGAGAAACTCGTAAACAAAGAGAAAGAAAGTTATAATCTGGTTCATTTCTGCACCATGTCGCATAACATCTTTCATTTCATGCCCTCAGTACCAGGCAATGAACATTGGAATATCTATAAAAAGATATTAAGAGACAGAATTTTGTCTACTAACAATGACTATTTCCTTACATTCGACTATCAGAATATGATGAGAAACTTTTGCAGAGAGAAATTAGGACCTTATCTGCCTGCAATAATAGCATCATTCCATTTTGGAGAGAGAACTGGTTATTTCTTCCCAATTATTCGTGAAAATATCAATTTGGCATTACTTTCTGGATATTCAGGCGAAGGATTGATCAAAAAGAAAGAGCAGGTAGATAAGGAAGTGGCATTTACCAAGAGATTTTTTCCTCAAAGTACAGCAGAGATTTATTTGTTATCATACACTAGCAAGACGCTGTTTTTTGATATGATTAAAAAAATAAAGGATGGCTATTCTGTCATGTGGTTTCCTGATTGGGCCGACAAATACGTAAAAATTGAAGAATGTGTAGAAGTATCGTTCCTGGGAAAAAAGATATTCATTCCTAAAGGACTGGCGATATTCTCTTTTATGTCCAAACGTCCCATCATCCCTCTCTTTTCTTTCTACGACAATGAAATGCAGCCTGAATGTGCAATAGGTGATATCATCCAGCCCGATAATCTGGATATAAAAGAGTATATAGTCACTGTAACGCAGAAGCTATATTCTGAACTCGAGAAAAATCTAAAAAAGCACTATTGTCATTGGGAAGGATGGTTTAATATTCATAGATTTACCACGGGAGACGACATGATTTCTGATTATACCATACCCGAACTCGATAAAAAGAAAACGCACAAATGTAACAATAATTCAAGTTTTTTCAGTGTTGGCCAGAATTATTTCGTAATGAACAGGGAAACAGGTAAGATTATTGAACTTGACCACGGTATGTTTGACAAAATACAACAGAGTCAGTTCAATGATATGCAATATGACGATTTGCGCATCCTATACAGAAACGGCATACTCGTCTAGCAGATTCCTCATAATAAGCGTATAATGGCGTGAAACAGGTATCACTGCATTGCAACATCTCAGGTATAACTTATAACCATTCGAGTTGCCTTCCATTGCATCGACATACTTGACATTGATAATAAACGAGCGATGACACCTTACTATATTTTCATCACACACTACATCTTCTATACTACTTATCGTCGCACGCAAATGCCTTTCACGCAATACGTTGTCATGCATAAAATAGATATAAAGAGTACTGCATCTTATTTCGGCATAAACAAAATCATTTGAGGATATGGTCAGTTTTATATTACTAGCCATATCCTTAATTGTTATCTTTCGTGATTCCAATTCTGTTTTCGTGTTCTTGTTATATTTATCTAATTTTGATCTGTATTGAACGTACATAATGGCAAAAAATGTCGGAAAGATTCCAACACTGAGAGTTATGTTTATCCAAGAAAGATAGGAATAGGCATTTAATGATGTGGCGCCAATTAAAGCTGTAAACAAAAAATTTAGTGTCGCGATAAAAATTAGTAAAGAAAGTATAAAACCAATTTCGTATAAAACTATCCACTGAGATAAGCATTTTAAAGCTCGCTTTTTAAATATAAAATTAAATACATATATACAGATAAAGGTAATTCCCCCATATCCTAATGCAGGAAATAGAGCATAATGTTGATAAATACCAAAGGAAAAAGGCTGCAAGAAGAACAATATCGTTGTTACACACAATGATATAACTATAATGACTCTTATTTTCAGTACAATTATAGGAAACTCTTTCATTAAAACATTTGCCATTGTATATTTATATTAATTAATATGTTAGCATTATAGTCAATCACACATCATTATCTTTTTTTTGTTTTTTATATTTGCAGAAGTATATTCATTTTGTGAACAAGATGCCACAAACAAAACTATGAATAAAAACCATATAAGTCGAAATATCGTCATCGTTATATTATTATTTGTTTTCATTTAACGACAAAGTTACGAAAACTATTTTCAATTCCATAACATACCAATCGGTATTTTAGAATAATTAAGAAGTCTGTGCTATTATTTATGGTAAATTAGGAAAACGCAAGGGTAATTCACAATTATATTACTCTCCTAATAGGAATGCAATCCCATTAATATAGGACTGGAGATGTTTGTTAACATTGAATAAATCCTGTTGACTGGCAGAAAGAATCAAAGTGCCACTCTTTAGCAGACAATATGTTTTAAATGAATTGATCAGCCTGGGATTATCTCGCATAATAACTGCGTTTTTTTCAATGTATTGAATTTCGTCAGAAATATACCTTCCAATAACAATATCAAAACACGGATATAGTTTTCTGGCTTGGACAATAATATTTAATACTGCTGGGGTGGGGTCTTTGAGATCGTAATTTTCAGAAATATCATTGCAAAGCCTCTCAAAAGGAGTTCGATAATGGTTGAAGAAACCCGAAATTGTTGAATTCTGAATAGCAGAAGTACTTACTTCAGAAGTCAAAAACTTCGATAGGAATCGTTCATTAATAACAGAATTGAACAGCTCGCTTTTGTTTTTGAAGAAATAAAAAATGGCTCCACGCGTTCTCCCAATAGAACTTTCTATCTGTTCTATTGTTATTGCCTCCCAATTGTAGATAAACAACAACCTATAAGTCTTGTCTAAAATGAGATCACGCGTATTGTTCTTTGCCATAATTAAAAAAGAGTATGGGGTTGCTTCACCATCTGTGTCCCTTGTGGTATTGGTAGAAGAATAGCAAAGTCCCCATACTCCATAGTAGAGCATAGTGAGAACTTCATATTCATCTTTCTTCTTCTTAATCTACCACAATTACACAGAAGACAAACATGATCCCACGATATTTTTGGCAAAGGTAATTAAAAAATTAGAAAGTCAAGCACATTTAACAGTTAATAACACCACGCCATATGTAAATCGGCCACTTTCCGGAACAAGCAATAGTATTTTATTACCATCTATTAGCCTACCGGAGTGTACGAGTTCGTCCAATCCCGCAAATATTGAAACTGATCCTATGTTGCCAACAGTAGTCAAATTTGTGAACCACTTATCTGTTTTCATATCAATACCCCTACTATCTATCTCCTTTGCTAATACGTTATAAAAATACATTGAAGAAATATGAGGAATGACATAATCAATAACTTCTGGCGACACGTTATGTTTTTTTAATGCAATTTCTATGGCATCTACAAATAATGGAATAACCACTTCATTCAATAGTTTCACATTTTGCTTAATACACCAAACTGATTTTTCGCCCATTTCTTTACCATCAAACTCCTTCCAACTTTTGAGCCGTCCAGATTCATTATATTCTCCCCACATATACATGCATGCCGGATATTGATTTGCAAACGATATAGTTTCTATCCAATTTATTTCTAAAGACATTTCTCCAGACATTTCCTTTTCTAGATAGCAACAGGCAGCCCCATCTGAAAGCATGAATCTGAGAAAATCTTTGTTAAATGCAATAATTGGATTTTCTTCTATTTTCTTCAAGGAATTATATTCTTCGTTAAAGAATTTTGACAAAAGCACTGGGGACACTAGTTCTGAGGTAGAACAAACGGCATTCGATGAATTGCCTGACATTATTGACATAAACGCAGTTTTCAATGCCGCAATACTTGTCATACAGACTCCTGCTAATGAATATATCTCCATAGGATGATCAAATGCTGCTCCATGTACCATTGAGGCCTGAGATGGCAACATCATATCAGGTGTCGAGGTCCCGCATGCTAATACCTGAACCATTGCTCGTTGTTTTTCATCTGGTAGCATTTCCTTTATTGAAAGTGCTGCCATTTCTGCATTCGAGTGAGTAATATTCTGTTCCTTATCCAAAGCATAATATCTACTTTTTATACCATTTTGTCTCAATATTACGCTTCGGACTCTAGATTTTTTACCTCCTATTAAACCCAGATAATCTTCCATTTCATCATTGCCGACTGGCATGTTTGGAAAAAACGATGCAGTTTTTGTAATAAATACTTTCTGTTCCATAAAGTTGATTTTAAATCGCTAAATACACATACTAAACGTTATGTGTGCAAAATTAGCAAAATTCAACCAATCTACAAAGGATTTCACATTTTTTTTATTAGATTATATAAGGTGTACATATGTTCTCGCAGTTGAGGAACATTTAACCCGTTAGACATGGAATCAATAATGGATAATCCATAAAAGGCTGATACGAATTGGCGCGCAATCGACAAAACGTCAATGTCGCCTTTTATTTCATTTCGGCTAACTGAAGCATTAATTATTGTCGCCCATCGAGCAATGTCGTTATTTACATTAATCAAGTAGCGATGTTTAATATCTGGAAACAACGTGCAAACCTGAAGTAAAGTTGATATATATGCTCTGCTAGCATTGTCACGAGAATCGGGATCTATTAAGCCAACCAATTCTTCCATAGTTTTCCCAACACCATCTATATACAGATCTATGTAATCTTTCAAAGAGCATCCATAATCAAACTTCACTTTATTATCTACATCTTGCGTATCTATTATATAATACTCTATGACCTGTTTAAATAAATCCAATTTGGTTTTTGCATAATAAAACACAGTCCCTCTTGTCATACCGCATTCCTTTTCAATATCACTTATTGAAACTCCATCAAATTGTTTTGTTACAAACAATCTAAATGCCGCTCTGTATAGCTTTTCTTTATTGCTCTTTCTCATTTATCTTAATTTTTTGCAAAAATACAATAAATATTTCATTAAACAAAAAAAATAGTGTAATTTTGCAAAAATACCAGTTGGTCGATATAGGATGTGGTTTTTGGTGTATTTGTGCTCCTTGTGGTAAGTATGGGTAGAAGGATACATTCAAAATGCCGCATCCTCTTTTCCGTATGGATATTAAAAACAAAAATAAAATTAAAATAATTTAATTATTCTCAACAAAATGCTATAATATAAATACTAATCGGTATCTTTGTGGCATAAATATCACATAAACATATATATTTAATTAAAGAAGTGGATGAATAACAAAGCAAAAAAAGTCACTCAAGTGGCATCAAAAAAAGAGGTCTTAAATCAGCGTGTCATAGACAAGTTTGAATTTACAAGTTTTCAGAGATTCAATCAGCTGGGTCTTGCAACACGTATCGGACTCTTAAAAAAAATCGGGGAAGCGGTGGCAAAATCACCTGTAGCTTCAGTAAATGTAACAAAACCTATTCAAGGTGATAATAGATGGTTCGGTCATTGGGTTCTCGTAAAAAATGGGAATCACTACATATTCGTATGGGTACCATCTAATTCACCTATTATTCCGTATATTGAGCCAGACGGCAGATTGAACGTTAACAAATTCGTATCTAATATAAAAGAAATAGAGAAAACAAATATAGACGACTCTCATGTTTTCATTAAACTGACCGACAAAAAAGGAAATAAGATGGAAATGCAGATATGCAAATCATAAACTTCCATTTGTCTTTTTCTATGTTCAATTTAGATACAAGTTAGAAGGTGTGTGCTTCAACGTGGGCATAATAAAATCTATAATGGTATTTTATATGGAAAATCTAAATATCGGAATCTCTTTTTCAGGTGGCGGTTACAGGGCTGCAACCTTTCATTTAGGAACGCTTTCATTCCTTAATTCAATTATTGTTGGCAATAGTCATACGTTATTGGATTGTATCTCTGTCATGTCAACGGTTTCTGGTGGCACTATTACAGGACTTAAATATATGCTTGCACTGGCCCAGAAGCAAGACATCAATGCTATGGTGCAAGAATTATTTGACTTCCTTTATAAAGAGGATCTAATTGAGGATGCATTTGCAAACATAGAAAAGGGACGGACAGGCTATGGGGCATCATTAATCAAAATCATGGCAAGCATTTATGATGCCAAATTGTTCAATCACTCTGTTATGGGCGATCTGATGGATTGTATCAATGATATACCAATAAAACATTTCTCGGCTAACGCAACAGATTTTGAAAATGGGCTGCCGTTCCGTTTTCAGGTTACAGAGGGGCGCATAATTGATGATACAAAATCTACATACGGAGTATTTGGAAATAGTAATCACAGGTTAAGACGAGATATTGCGCAATATGTTACATTGGGCGAGGCGCTTGCTTGTTCTTCTTGTTTCCCAAGTGGATTTGAACCAATGATGTTTCCTGATGACTTCAAAGTATGTCAAAATGAAATTGCTGCAAAGAAAGATAGTTTTGGAATTATGGATGGGGGAGTCGTGGATAACCAGGGAATAGAACCAATCCTATTAGCAGAAGAGCGTATGCGAAAATGTGATAAAGGAAGAAAAGATAAAGCTTTGGAACTCGTAATCGTATCTGATGTGTCAAGTTCGAACATGAACGGTTATTCTCCTTGCCAACAAAAGTTGCCAAAGAGCATCGGAGGATGGACAATTGCAAAATTGCGGCAATATGCCCTGTTTGCAGAATTCGTTATTTCGCTTTTACTGATTGTCGCTTTCTTTGCTAACAACCATTATATAATCGGAGCCATAGCTGTTATCTGGGGAATGGTAACCGTTGCAAATGTTGCGCTCCATTTGATCAATAATAAAATTGTAGGATTGCTTTCAAATACGATTATTGGGAAGAATGCATCATTTATTAACCACTTGTCTTTTGGCGATATTGAGTCCTTGCTAATGAATCGTGCCAAGTCTGTCATTATGATGAGTTCATCAGTCTTTTTGAAAAGAATCCGCAGAATGGCTTATGCAACTCTGTATAACGACAAGGACTGGCTGAATCGCTTGGTAACCAATACTATTTATGAACTCAGGGCTGGGGAGAAATGGGCCTCAAGATTCAAGAATGGCACCTTACCGGATTACCTCAAGCCATCAATGGCTATACAAGAAAATAGTTATAAAGCAGCAAATATGGGAACAACGCTTTGGTTTACGGAAAGAGACAAAGAGAAGGGCATCCCAGAAGCAATTCTTGCTGCAGGTCAGTACACAATTTGTTATAATCTATTGGATTACATTGATAAGATACAAAAGAAAAAAGACAATTTGAATGAAAACCATCAATTGATTATTGCATGTAAAAAACAGCTTCAAGATTCGTGGAAGAAATTTCAGGAAGACCCATTATGGATGGTTTCTAAGTATAAAAAGTAAATATGAGGAGAGTTATGTTTTTGTGTCTATTGCTAATCTTACTATCAACTGTCTGGGCTTGTAGAAAGACGGATGAAGATCGGCTTGTGGAATACCTGAAGCAAGCATATCCTCCAGAATATGCAGAGCATGTAAAATTGGGGGTACTTGATAGTGTATATGATCCTTACGATTCTTTATGCACACTGCTGAATATAATTGATAGTGTAAAAGATATGCCTATTATGGATGCCATACTTCACGATAACCGTAAGAAGGCCAATGCCCTGGGCAGAAATGCGACCATATATGAATCTGGCGGTTATACAAAGAATATTGTCGTCATCTATGATGCAAATGGCAATATTAAGCATACCTCCATCCAATCCGAGAAGAAAGGAGAACAAATTATGTTCAGATTCTTCCAAAGATACCATAGAGACCCATTTTGGGAAGAAGCTCCGAGATAAGAAATGTAATTTGCCAACAAGAAAAAGAATAATAATATGTATAAATATAATAGTGCCTATGATTCTCAGATGCGTGAGATAATTATCCCATTATTGGGATTTAAGGAATTTCATCATACAAATAACAACAATGATGAACATGATGACTTGGATGACTTTATAGGAAGAGAAAGCATTATAAAAAAACTACAGGCATGGCTTGAAGAGAAAAAGGATACAACGAAAAAATATTCCGGAGCTTATTTGATTACAGGTTTCAGGGGTATGGGCAAAAGTTCATTCGTGCATAAGGCCATTCAGGATATGATGTATAAAACCAAGAAAAAGAGTGGCTGCTATTATGTACCTATATCTATTAATGTCGGTAATGATCTGTTGACAAGTAAGGAATTACTTTATATTATTTGCAAATTGCTTTCAGCCGAATTTGAGAAGAAAACGCGTTTGAAAGAAAATCTAAAAAGTAGACTAAATGTTTTCATATTCCAATTCATTTCCTTTATTTCATTTGTGTTTTTTCTATGGCTCACTTTATGGGGAGACTTATGGGGCTTATATGCGGGAGTATCATGTTTCTTCTTTTTTATGTTCATATATACTAACCAGATTTGTAATGGAATATGGAAGCTAACAAACTGTTCAAAGTTCATTACTGTCTGGCAAATCAAGAAGATGTTTGATTATTTGGAAGAACGTATAGACAGTGAAACAACATTGACCAAAAGAAACGAATTTAATGCTAAAGCAGGATATAAAGTCAATTTGGACGAAGATGATTTATCTGTAGGTTTTGGATATAAAAACGTTTCCGGCAAGAAAAGAATTTATCCAATAGCGCACACTCCAGAGATACAGGATTTGTTGGTTAATCAACTATCTCTGATAAAGAAATTGCCATTTGCCAAATTTCGCTTTATCTTTGTCATAGACGAACTGGATAAAGTTTCGCCAGAGGATAACGAAAAACAAATTGTACCAGAATACGACTCAACAAATGTAGTAAACGGTAATTCCACATACCGTAGTAGACAAAAAGCCTTAGCGGGTTTGCTTGCTAATATGAAGTATTTTATTTCAAGTTCAGAAGCCAAATTCATATTTATCACAGGATATGATATGTACGAAGCAAGTCTCGCAGACATATCTAACCGAGAGTTTAATCTCCATAGTATATTTAATGGGCAAATCAATGTTAGCAGTTTTTTCAGGAAAGCAGGAAACAGCAAGGGCGCTGATTCATTGATAGAGGAATTCTTGTGCCACGCTTTATTAAAGAAAGGACGGGAAAAGGAACAACGTAAAGATTTGTATGACTACTCAAATTATTACTTAATAAGATGGGACGAATTTCAAAAAGACAGATATGAAAAAAAGTTAGAAAGAAGGATTATTTTTATACGTCATTTCCTTACTTATCTATTCTATATGAGCAATGGCTCTCCCAAAAAACTAGCTATTTATATGGAAAAATACATAAGGAGCCAAGAGCGTATAAAAGAAAAATACGAAGAAAATGGTGAAGTCAACTGGAACACAAGAATTAAAGAAATAACGTTAGGAATCAATACTGATGAGAATTGCCAGTGGTACCTTTATTTTGATGAACGGAGTATTCATAAGATAGAGTTTATAAACTATATCATCTATCCAATGATTAAAAATCTGATAGCAAAATCCAGCATTTATAATGATAAACTACTGGTATCGACCTCATTCATGATTTCCAACTTGTACAAATTTCACAAATCAGGCTTCTCGCTGAGGAATCTGGAGTATATGCCAGAATTACTTGATATTAACAAAACACCTGAACTTCGGGATTTTATTGGAGGAATATTGCAGTTCTTGAATCAGACGCATATTGACGAAGCCGTTATCAATTTGTATAAGTTCAAATTTCCGCTTCGACTTTCAGAAGAGATTACTTTTTTCTCTAAAACGGCAGAAGAAACCTCTTACCTCTTTAATTTTTCACATGATGAACTCTTGTCAATAAAGAAATTGTATAATCAGCAACTGGAACATTATACAAATGTTTATTACGAGTCTCCTGCAGTAGCAAGTGTACGACACATGCTTGGAGATATTTATATGTTGGAGGAGAATTATGAACAAGCGATTTTTGAATTCAATGAGGCGAGAAAGGCAATCCACAGACAGAAAGATGAAGAAGAAAAAAATTCCACAAAAGACTTCAGTCATATACTTTTTCTGATTCGAGTATCACTAAAGCTTGGTTTAGCGTATGAAAAAAGAAAAACATTTGATACAGCTTATGTCACCTATGAAAAATTGATAGAGGAAATCCTAAACATGGCAAAAGATGCAAAATTCTTTGGCAGAAAAATATATCAGACAACAGACATCATAGGCGTCCTGAAGAGTAATTCATCTTTTTTTTCCAATATACGTATAATGTACTTAGGAATACTGGCAAAGATTGCTGTTCTAGAAAAAATGGATCTAGGTGGAATCAGAGATAAAGATATGATTCTGCTATATAAAGAATTTGAGCAAATATATACTATTGCTGATGACGAAATCAGACCACTCTCAATTATTGATTTCTTTACAAAGCTTGGAGACATCCTATATTTTAAAGGATGTAATGAGAAGAAATGGATCTCAGATGCGAAAGATTATATAGGATACATGGATTGTGATGATATCATAAAGGAATGTCAACAATGTGAACACAAGAAAAAAGCCTCTCCTTGTTGCGCATGTCTATATTATAGAATCAGTATCAATAAATGTCTGAAAGAATTGAAAACGCTAAGTGGCTCTACTAACGATGTCTTAGAGTTGTTGGAAATACTCTATGATGAAAAAAGACAGATGGAGATTACGATAAAAGGTAATCTGTTCATGATGGCAATGGCAAATGCCTTAGTAGGTTTAGGAAATACACAGTATGGATGTGCAGGAGTTGAAAATAATGATTCCATAGCCCAATTCTATATACATTTGAATGAATTGTTTAACTCCTCAGATAATAGATGTAACGAGATAAAGTATGATGAAACAAATCTATTTATCCGATCCTTATTGTATTATTTGGCCGCTGCAAAGACCTATGAATTATTGACTGATCACAAATCTGCCTATAATATTTATGTACAGATGTTGGACGCAATATATGTGTTTTATCAGGCTTACCCTCAGAAACAGATACCCGATGAAACAATCAATTTCTGCAAGGAACTTACCAAACAGGCAATCAATTGTACTTACTGGCATTATGACAATATAAACTGTGCTGAGATAGATACAATCAAACATGAGTTAGCAAAAAAACAGATTGATCAAATCAATCTCCAATACTTAAGTTCATATCCAGAGATAGAAGTGGCTATTTATAAATATTATAGCCTTTGCCTCTTGGGTGATATTTATATACGAAACAGTGTTTTACGGCATGTCCTCAATTCTCGCCAATTGGGACAGGATAAGTTGGTAGCAACATTAACCCAGAACATCCAGAACTTATATTTTAAAGTATTAGTGAACGAGGATATTTTATCAAGAATCATTCCTAAATTATATGATTCTATAAAAGATGATAATCATAGTCTGGCTGACACGATAAATTATATTGCTGACTACTATTATAATGCAGATATAGATTCCATGCTATGTCAACTGAACTGGGGTATACTTGATGATGTTAACGATGTATATGACAAGAGATTCTGTTTGTTGGATTATCTCATAAAAGACAGTCTTTTCTGTCTGAATCGAATTACGGAATTAATAGCTCCGTTATATAGTACCACATTGTATAACAATGCATTTATTGGTGAAATTTTTGAAATAACATTTAACTGGAATCACCTACTAATCTGTATGCGGGAGATTTTCGAGTTTACAGAGGCTACGGAAAAAGATAGTTTTCTCTACGACCTTAAAAATAGATGTTCTATTTTCAATAAAAACCTTGATGATCCGTTAAGGGCATGTGGTAACTTATTATCTATTCTCGATTCATGGAAAAAATATAATGAAGAAGGAAAATCAAAGGTGGAGACTCTTTATGAAAAGGTATGTCCTCATAATAACAATTACCTGACAAGTACCTATTTAACAGGAAATGCCGTCGACTTCTTTAACCGTTCGTTGGAAATGCATTCTTCAGGTAAAAGTTACAAAGAAATGATAACAACATTGTTTTTTCTGGAGGATGACTTACACAACGATTCTAATTATTTGAATTACGCAAGCGAAGTGTTCTTGATAAATGCAGGTTATGTTAGTGAGAAAATAAAGAATTTAAATAAATATTCTTTGGAAAAGAGCCATTTGTTAGAGATTGATAATTATATAAGAAACTAAAAAATTATTCCTATGGAAAAAGAATTTAAAATTTATTGTCCGTGTATTTGTGTATGCTTATGCGTTATTGTTGTCTTCATAATAGGCATTTTTATTTACTTTCTTAAACAACATTTTGATTGGCGTCAATTGGTAATTGGAGCCTCATTACTTATTTTATTGATTATGTGTATTTGTGTACTATATAATTGTTGTAATATAAAAAAAATACGATTAAAGAGTGAAGATATAGAATCCAAACTGAAAAACATCGAAGATGGTTACAAAGATATTTCAAAGCAAATGTCAAGATGCTCCTTCTGTTCTTCAGCTATTGCAAATGATAGTATATATAAGACGATTGAAAAAGTTGCCGAAACATTTTGCAATAAGAATTGTGATGGCTCTAAATTAAATACCTTTAAAGACGTAGTTGACGCTATTATAAAAAGTTACGAGTCAGACCGGAAAACTCTATCAAATAGTGAAAATAGTCAAGAGGAAGAGAATAATGGCACAGATACAAATGATGAAAGCATAACTAGACAATAAAATTGGAATATGGGAAATAGGGTTTATTATGGAGAGTATACACTCAAGCATTGGCTTGATCTGATACTCAAAAAGAATATTGTCTTGCCGGAGTATCAGAGATACTTCGTATGGGACGAGAACAGGGTGAAGACACTCATAGAGACTTTTAACAGAAATCAGTTCGTACCTCCAATAACGATTGGGGCGTACACGAAAGGAAATACGGTTCAAAACCTGATTATTGATGGCCAGCAACGATTGACAAGCTTGCTGTTGGCGTGTTTGAACATCTTCCCCGACAAAACTAAATATGCGAAATTAGTTGAGAATTATGCTAATGAGAATGATGACATAACAGACGATGAGGATATGCCATACGATAATCTGCTGGAATGGAGATTCTCAGTTCTTACCGAGAAAGGTAGTACGCTGGATGATATCCGAGACAAGATATTGGAGGGCAATTATAAATCATTGGGATTAACCCTTACTGAAGATTTCCTAAAGACTCATTATTTAGGTTTTTGCTATCTTGTGCCGGAAACATCTACAAATAATTCGCAGAAGAAATTCTATTCTTCCGTTTTCCGGAATATTAATATCCAAGGCGAACCGCTTCAACCTGTCGAAAGTCGTCAATCACTGTATTTCCTGGATGAGAGTCTTATAGATTTCTTTGAGCCTTCCTTTGGTAAAGAGGTACTATTAGATGCCAAGAAATATGGAGGTGTCGGGCGAATGGATTTCGTTAGATATATGTCGTTGCTTACCCAATATCATATAACGAGCCGATTCTCTTCTGTGGCCTATGGGTATAGATTCAAAATGGAAAAATACTACGAGGAATACATCTATTCTGTAGTCGGTGAGGTGCCTTCTGATAAGTTCGGAAGCTTTGAAACGTTGTTTCCCCATAAAGACTTCACAACAGAGATGAACAGGCTAACAACCTATATAGACCAATTGGACCTTAAAGGCATATATAGTTCTATTATCAATATGGATATGTATTTTATGGGATTGATATATCATGTTGTTATCCTTAAACACAATCTCATTATTAATAACGTTGAGGGTTTCAGGCGTAATGTCCAATCAAAGATAGATGAATACAAGAAGGACAAATATCATTCAAGGAATCCTGCGGCGCTTAAGCATTTAAAAGCCCGAATGGAGAGCTCCATTAATATATATAATAGGTATATATCAAGATGAAACATACAGATTTTATATTATCTCCTATCACAAGTCTCCTAAGTGAAACGGTTACAGCTTGTGTCGGAGTAGGCGATGGAATGGGGACATCAACTATCGCAGAGCACATTATGCAGTCTCTGTTTCTCCGTATGACGGGCTTTCAGGAACAAAAGATGAAATGTATATGCTGGGAATTGGCAACCTATGACTATGAATATCGGTATACACGTTTTAAACAAAGCCCGTTGGGAGAATGTTCCAACTACAGAGAAAAGAATCTGGTAATAAATGATATCATTAGTTGTAGCAAGAAGATAGATGATTCATATGGCATTCTGGATAATATGGCGAAGACGCAAATCATTCAATCCGTTTTAACTGACATGGATGATATCTTAGTAGATTCAAATCTGTACAAATGGCAAGGCAGACAATATGAAGATTATAAACTGATTGCAAAAGAAATAAAGCATGGTCATCTTCTTGTCGGCGGAAAAAACGGTACGGTGTCTCTTTTCCAAGAAAACAAGAATGGTATAGGTGGGGGGTATAAAGATTTGTTGTTCATCTATGACAAAGTTTATCTACATAGGAACAGGTGTGCGCATAACACCCTGTCTTATCAGGATAATCTGCCTACACTTGACAAATTGCTGGACAATGATTATATATATGAGAATTATTTTTTACGGTATGCGATATTGATCTTAATAGATAAGATCGTCATTGCACTCTATAAACAATATCTATCCGCGATGGAATCGTTTTGACGGCTTATGAAGAAAAAACTAGTATTAATGATGAGCGTGCTGCTGGCATTAGGATTGTTGAGTGCATGCAGCAAATCAGATGACGTGACCGATATCAATAATCACAGTGAAAAGGATGGAACTGGTACGATTGAGAAGAGTAGTGACCTGATGGTAGATTTCCGACTCCAGAATGAAGATGGTATGGAATGTTACGATTTTAAGGAGGGTGATAATATCATTTTCAGGTTAGAGATTAAGAACGATACTGATGAGGATGCTATATTGCCTCCTTTCTCAGAGGTTTTAGGTCTTGATGTTTTTACCGTCTTTTCACAGGAAGGGGTAAAGATCGGGACGCCTTGGGATGTAATAATGACAAGCTTTCGTGAATGTGAAATTATCGGGGCACATAATTCTGTCGTATTTGTCTGTCCCTGGTTTGACATCCCGGCATTATATTATAATGGAACCCATCATTACTATTCCGAGTATTTCTATAAAAAGGATGATAAATCACCACTTCCCCAAGGGGAATACTTCTCTGAATTTGATATCAAACTAAATGAAAAGACGATAACTTGTTACCGAAAATTTGATATAAGGTAACATGTCGCTTTTATTTTGTGCTATATTTGTCTAAAATTCATAGTTGAAACTAAGTTAAAGAAAAAATGAAAAAAAGGAGAGTTTGTAAGCAGAGGAAAGTACAGAATTGTCAAAGGACAAGATCTGGCCTATCTGGTATGCCCATCATTGATAGGAGATCTCTATCTGTTAAAATAAAAAAGGATGGTGTAATCAATGTTGCCGCCAAATTGGTTGGAAAGCCTGGTATAATCATTCCCCCTACAGAGGGGCTATTAGGTAAAGAGGTTGCTATAACCATTCAAGAGCTCGCAAGCAAGAAGGTAATTGGACCTGAAGCTTTGGTTAAAGTTCAGCTCAAAGGGCTTAAACTCGAACGGGCTGGTGGCGTATGGCCTCCATATATGGTAAAATTGGAGAAAGGAATAGTTATAAACGTTGAAAAAATTAAGAAAATATGATGGAAGAAGAGAAGAAAGAAAAAGAAGTTATGGAAAAAGAGAATCCATCAAACAAGTATTCAGACGGGGAGCAGATCAAGAATTTTATGAAAGAAGCATCGTCTAAGAGGGATACGATGGGTAGGCAAGTCATATATACACTTATTGCCGTTTTGTGGGCTCTCACATATTCCGAAGAGAATGGAAAGATTACAGCCAGTATCTGGTTAGTGATATCTTTCATTTGCGGAATACTGTATGTTTGTTTAGATTACCTGTATCATTTTGTGTCTAACTATTTTTATAAAAGCATTCTGAAGAATCATTTCATACCAGAAGAAAATGGCGGTATGGTGTATAAGAATAGGATCTCCAGTAAAATAGTTGATTGTCGAACAAGATGTTGGATGGATGTGGGTTGTTGCTGGAGTTTCATTCTTATGCTACTCCTATTCTTCACCGCAATACCACTGATTATACACGTGGCATCTCTTTCAGAGTAAGCGCTCGGAAAATAGAAAAATGCAAGAATTTGCGGTGAAACATATTTTTTTTATTAAAAGAGTAGGTACTATACGGAGAAATATGTAAATTGAACTAAAATGCAAAATACAGATGCACTTTCATAAAAGTCCTACGTTTGCATTGGCGAGTTTGGAAATATTAATAAGAGCAATATGACAAAGAAGAAGAAAAGAAAGATTTTGCCTGAAAGGGATTTGAATAGATACACGAAATACCTGAATATTTTCCTGCTTATCCTTAATATATTAGGGGCTCTTGGAAATGTGCTGATATTTAAAGATGTGTGGATGGCGCAAAGAAACGCTGTAATCCAGTCTGGCATTAATATCGCAAAAGAAAATCCCCTGTTTGAAATTCAATATTTCGAAATTGAGAAACATGTTTTCCTCTCTCTCGCTTCTGGAAAAAACTCTTCGGATTCTCTTTATTCTGACCCCTTGAAAAATTATTATGTCGCAAATAATAATATACTGAATGTGAATGCTGATGATTATTCTTCTTTTTATACGGTAATAGTTCTGTCAATTAAGCAAATTGGAGGAGGATTGGCTAAGGATGTAACTGTTGAATATGAATGTCTGTATTCCTATTGCGGTTTGGATTACTTTACTACAACGGGGGATGATGTTATGGGCCTAGAGGAATATACAGAAGACATTTTAGGGAATAAAGTAAAAAAAGAAAAGCATGTAATCAAATATGGCGACATTCCTACTGGACGAGGGCTGCTATTACCTCTATTCCTAGTAGATAATATGGAATCAAGAGAACAGGAAATACCACAAAATGACGAGAGCAATACAATCTGGGCAAGGACAACTCCTGTGGTTTTGGTTCCAAAGACTCTTTCATATAAGAATCCTTTCGATGGCAAAACTGTTAGTTTTGAAATCAGGAAAATGAATAATTCCAACATAACATATTCTATGTATGTTGAGGGGCGTGGGTAATTGTATTCCGGCGATTTCTTGTTGCCGATGCAGTCAGAGAATTTCTTGCAAAAGGCATTGTCTGAGCAACGATATTCTTTGACGTAGCTAAAATTGGCAGAAAGTTTGTCGGGAAAGCAGTTTTACGATAATTTAGTTGTTTTGTTGTATCCAGCACTTGAAGACGGGATTCTTTATGGTATAGGTGTCTATATGGATGACTTAGCCTGTCCTTCATCAGGCGCTTGATACTGCTGAAGAGCGTGCATATGGGGAGTGTAGCCAACTGTAAAGGTGACTGTCCACAGCTCAGCGTCTGCATCATTCGCTATAAGCAATCGACCGAGTACAGGTGCAAACACCTATCTATAGTGATAGCAGCTACGATTATCATTCTGGATTGCAACTGTTGTTGATTTAAAAGTGAACGGGTATGGAGCGGATTGCACACTACACTCACCACGGACAGCATCCGAGATCTACTCTAACTTTTCATACAGGAAGCAGAAAAACCAAATAACAAATAATTCAGTTTTGCAGAAATTGAACTTTTTATCTGCATCTTTTTATTTTCCATTTTCAGCCAATCTCTTTTTTATCTCTGCAACCTTACAGAAATATTTACTAATTTCAAGAGGATTGCCTGATGGACTTTCATTATAGTTCCTTACCATACAGACAGTACAATAGTCTCGTTGAAGACAACCCTCGCATTCCTTGAAATCCTTACGTTTCAAACTGCGAAGATAACCCACTTTACCTGAGTGATACCAAATATCTGCCAATGAATTATCTGCTAAATTACCTAATATATATCCCTGCCAACCCGCACATGGAAAAACATTACCGTTTTGTGCCACACAGATTGACGAATTGCAGACACTACAAATATAGTCATCTGGTGTCTTCTTCCTATTATCAGATGCTTCGCTTAATAATTCACTCTTATAATTATCGTTTGTAGTAAGTTCATCGATAATTACTTGTTCCACTTCTTCTTCACTTAGGCGGTAGAGAAGATTCGAGGTTCCACCATTATACTGTCCAATTAGCGTGTAGTCATATCCAACAGAAACATTATATTGAGCGGCCCACACTTTAATCTCCTTGTAGCTGTCAAAATTGGTTTTCATGATTGGACAACTTATCTGAATAGGTATGCCTTGCTTAACAAGACGTATGACGCCATTCATAGTTTTGGAGAGGCTACCTTTTGAATTAGTAATTGCATCATGTATTTCTGGTTTCATTGAATAAATGGAGGTTTGAACACCAAGAAGTGGATTTCGTTTCATTTCCTCAATGATGTCATCATCAAGCAGAGTAAGGTTTGATAAAACATTGACAGACATGTCGCACTCCCTACAACTTCTAAGAAATTCCCTGAATTGTGGGTGTAACATAGGCTCACCACCACTAATTGTGACATGCTGAATTTTCAGATCTTGGCATTGTTTAATCAAATCAAAGAACATGACTGGAGCCATGACTTGATTTTTATATTCGTGAGGAATATAACAATGGACACATCGCTCGTTACACTTACTCACTATCTCTATATGAACGCTAACGGGAAAAGGATTGTCACCAAATCTCTTCTCAAAAAAAGTTTGAGTCGTAATTGTTGAATTATTGGTTGCATTTACTCCTATTGATTTATTTCCGACTTCGTGTGGAATAGAGCAACAAGAATTTGCTCTACATTCGTCTTCCGATTCGCCAGTTATAATAAAACCAGCTTCTGACAAAGACTGTAGTAATGCTTCAACATCACATCTCAACTGATTTATATCGACATCAACAAATTCATTCATTGCCCTATCCACGATTTCGTGTAGTGAGAGAGGTTTTTTTTCAAGGCAAGACAATATAACGGCACCACTTTCAGATACGATTTTATCTCCCAACACATATGATGTATTGGAAAAATGGTATCCGAAATTACGGTTGTCTGTTATATAACCGAAGTCTCCGTAATTACGGAAGATAACATCTGGTTTGATTTGATAGTATTTCATATATAAAATAACAGTCAGACGATATTATTGCATATCGTCTGACATCTTTTAGCGTCCGCCAGGTCCTGGAGGATTGCATGGTCTGCCACAAGGCCTTCTGTTAGGACGACAATCTGCCATCTTCACAGTGCTTTGGGCCACCAATGTTGGAGTTTGATATTTCTTCATACTCAACTTTTTTAGGCCACGAAGGCAATTAATACTCTCCCCTTTGGGGCTTAACTAACACTGACCATTCTCTCTTATGATACAAGACAATGGTACTACATATTACAGAACAAATAATGTGCCAAATATGAATCTGCTAAGATGTCTTGCAAAGATATGACATTATGTCATAGTGCCAATTAAGTTAATTATTTATCTGACAGCAATAATTTATACCAGCAATAATTTATTATACAGTTTTGAAGAATTTGTGTTAAAAGTTTGTTTTGTTCAATAATTATTTGTAATTTTGTACCCGCAAATGAGGTCGATAAAGAGTTATTGATGTTTACGCAAATCGTGGAGAATTTCGGACTCCTGTATGTAACTAATTCGTAACCTCTCCAAAATAATGGCTATAATCATTACTGAAAGTCAATAAGTTATCAAAAATCGGCGGTTTCACATAGCAAAAAGTCCGTTTTCGACTTCCCCAAACGACCTATTTACACTAAAGCACTTGTTTTCAGCACCTTACCCAACCTCTCCAGTTTTTCATTTTTGTGACCAAACGGTCGTTTGTTTGTAAAAATGCAATTCTGAGAGGGTACTTTGTCAGAATAATTCAGAAAAAAGTAGATTCATTTAAAGGGAATTATCATGAGAGAAGAGGAAGCGAGGCATGAATAAGAATTAACCTTTGTTAAATCTTTATCCCAAATCGGTTGTTAGACTGATTTGGGATAAAGCCTGAAGTCTACGATGAAAATGATGAGCTTGTAAGCGATAGAAAAGAAGAGGATGCTGAACTCCAATATGATGATGACACGAATGAGTATTATTGTGAAGTAACAATCACTGCTCCTACTGAAGCAATAATAACAACGCAAAAGAAGCCAGGCGACGGCACAACGGAAATAGCCTATTCGCTAGATGCTTCGGGCATGGCGACCTTCTGCAGTGAATACGACCTCGACTTCTCTACAGAGGCAACCAAGGATATCGCAGTCTATGTCGCCATCGGATACAATTCGGAGACTAATAAACTGAAGATGATGAGAGTGACGGAAGCGCAGAGGGGAACGGGTCTGCTCGTCATTGGCAAACCTGGATCGTATACGATTCCCATGAAGGAGACATCGCTTAGCTACCAAAATCTGCTGAAGGCTGTTGGTGAGGAAACGATTGTGCTAGAGACAGAGTGTGATAACGTATAATACGCTAACTATGTGCTGTCCGGCAGTGATTTTATCAAAGCGGACGAAACGCTGATTCCTGCCTATCAGGCCTACCTGCAGTTGCCGCGGCATGTCGCTCGTGGTACAGAGCTCATCTCCATTCCTAGAGGGGGACAGGTCACGTGATCCTATGCATAAATCACGGACCTGCCCCCCTCTTCTTTCCAAATTTTCCCTGTCCATGCAAAAAAGAAACGAGTTTTCTTTGTTATGTTCCCGATTTTTCGTACCTTTGCAAGCAGAGACTATAAAGACAATTTCACCTCTGCCATCGTCATCGAGAATCTCATCATAGGCAGCGAAAGCGAAGATAGAAAATAGTAGTATAAACAATTAACAAATAAACATGAAAGCTATCAACAAGAAGAATTATCAGAGGCCAGCGATGAGAATCATCCAGGTTCAACAGAGTGGGCCGCTGATGGCCAGCGGCACGGGAGCTAAGCGCGAAAGCTATGGTGCGGCGGAAGAATCAACTTGGGAATGAGGAGAGCATGACTATGAAAAGTTTAAGCGTTCAAATGTTTAAGAGTTTAAGTCTTGCCGCCCTGCTGATGGCAGGAGCCGCCATGACCTTTACAGCCTGCTCCGATGACGACAACATCATCGTCGAGCAGCCCGTGAACCTGACGAAGCCGGAGGTGTACACCATGACTGTAGAGGCCACCAAGGGCGACGAAGCCACCACCCGCGCCCTCTCGCTCGACGGCAATATTCTCAGTGCCACCTGGGCCGAGGGCGAAGAGGTTACGGTATTTAACGAAACAAAGAAAGAAGAGCTCACAGGCACCCTCAAAGCGCAGAGCTCGGGCGCAAGCACCACGCTCAAGGGAGAGATTTCCGGCTCCATTGACGTGGATGATGTGCTCACGCTCAAGTTCCTGAGCCCCAATTACGACAGTCAGGAAGGAACACTGGAGTATATCGCAGCCAACTGCGACTATGCCACGGCAAGCGTTACTGTTACTGGCGTTGACGGCGGCGATATCAGCACCGGCACGGCCAATTTCGTGAACCAGCAGGCGATAGTGCGTTTCGAACTGTCAAAACCCAACGGCTACGAGGGCCTCTATACCAAGTCAGTGAAGATTGTGGCGGATAATGAGATAATAACGGTTACCCTATCGGCCGAGACCAAAGACGTGTATGTGGCCCTACCGGCCATCTCCGGCAAGAAACTCGTCATAGGAGCTTCTTCTTATTCTGATAACGACAAGTATTACTACATTAAGTCCACTGCCAGTTTCAAGAGCGGGAAATACTACTCCATCTCTGTAAAAATGAAGGACGGGACCGTCGTGTTCAACGAATCCGAGCTGAATTCCGCCATTTCCGACAATGCGCCATACATAGTCCTGGGAAGCGACATACCTCTCAGTAATTGTGTCCAGGTCAATGGTGGCAAGAACATAATACTGGATCTCTGTGGACAGACGCTGAGCAGGAGTCTGGCCGACGTGGACACCAATGGCCATGTGATCGAGGTGTTCAGCGGTAATACGCTCACGGTCAAAGACTCAAGCGGTGACAACAGCGGAAAGATAAAGGGCGGCCGCGCCAACAACGGCGGCGGCATCTGCAACTATGGAACGCTCTATTTTCAGGGCGGCACTATTACCGACTGTATGGCGAATTCAGATGCGCAAAATAGCGGACGCGGCGGTGCCATTGTCAATCACGGCACCATGGTCATGAGCGGAGGAACCCTTCTGGGCTGCTGGGGCACGGACTGCGGCGGCGTGTGGAATGACGGCAACCTCACCATATCTGGAGGCACCATCACCGGCAATACTTCCAATGCGGGAGGTGGCGGAGTCGTGAATTACGCCACGGCCAGCATTACAGGCGGCACCATCTATAACAATACCGCCACCACGCGCGGCGGAGGCATTTGGAACGGCGGCACCCTCACAGTGGACGGCACGGCTTCAACCGTAAGCATCACAGGCAATACCTGCTCCATCGACGGCGGTGGCGTTTGGAACGGCGGCACCGTTTATATGCAAGGCACCGTGAACGTAAACGACAATCACAAGAGCAACGGCTGGAACAGCAACTTCTTCTTGCCCAATGGAAAGGTGATTAATGTGACAGGCGACCTCGGAAGCTCCCGCATCGGCGTGAGCCACGAGGGCAACGCCGGCACGATTACCTCTGGATATACGGACAACACCCTCTTCGATAGCCCTTTACCCTTTTTTATCGACTTAACCGAACTCTCCATTAAGGGTATTAACAACGGAGAGTTTACACTTTATCTCCGTGACGATGGTGTACATTACATTGAGCGCGGCTGGGACGAAGCTAACCATAAGGTGACCGAGACGCTGCGTTTCATCAGCTCTGGCAATTACACAGAGCTACAGGGTAATCAACGCGGCGGTGCCTTAAATCGCGTAACATTAACGTGTGGCGACTGCTGGCTGGTAGTCAAGGACTCGGATGTTTCCCTTGACAGAATCATCGTTAAGGCTGGCGAAACAGTGAACATCATTCTGTGTGACGGATCGTCGCTTAGAAGCCAGATTACAGTTGAGGCCGGTCAGACCGTGAATATTTTCGGTCAGTTGCAGGATTCGGGATTTCTTAAAGGCGACAGCGATGATGGGTTCGATACTGGTATAGGTGCTTATAAGGATGCCGATGCCGGCACCATCAATATTCACGGTGGCAAAATCGAGGCAGTCGGTTCCACCAGCGGAATAGGTGGAGTAGAAGGGCATCATGGTGGCACTATCAACATCTACGGCGGCACCATCGATGCTTATGGATCTAAAAATTCAGCGGCAATCGGAGGCGCAGAGGGAAGCACCGGCGGCACTGTCAATATCTATGGCGGCAAAGTGACAGCCCTGGCGTATCATGACGGCGCCGGCATTGGCAGCGGCCAGGACGGCGCAGCTATGAACATCAACATCCACGGCGGCACCATTACGGCCCGGAGCAATGAACTCGGAGCCGGCATCGGCGGCGGAGACAACGCTGTAGGAGGCAACATCACCATCACGGGAGGCACAATCAATGCCTATTCTGGTAAGAATGCCGATATTAATGTTGCTACGGGCGACGGTGCCGGAATAGGTGGCGGAGAGGATGCCGACGGCGGAGTGATTATTATCTCCGGAGGTGAGGTCCATGCTACGAGCAAAGGCTATGGCGCCGGAATTGGCGGCGGACAGGACGGTCTTGGCGGCACCATCACAATCAGCGGCGGTACGGTCTACGCCCATGGCGGCGAGGATGCCGCGGGCATTGGTTGCGGAGAAAACACCGGCGGAAGGACCGAGGACGGCGGCACCATCACCATCAGCGGGGGTACTGTATATGCCTATGGCAACCACGACAGCGACTCGCGCGGCGCCGGAATTGGCGGCGGTCAGGATGCTTCCGGCGGCACTATCCGCATCACCGGCGGCTATGTGAGAGCATACGGCGGAAACAACGCAGCCGGAATAGGCAGCGGCGAGGAAACGACAGCAGGCCCCAACATCAACGGAGGCACCATTACCATCACTGGCGGCGACGTTTCGGGAATAGGAAAGGACGGCGGTGCCGGTATCGGAGCCGGTGCCAGGGCATCGGCAGGATATATCAGCATCACAGGAGGCATTGTAGAGGGACACGGTGGTAATGATAGTAACGCGATATGCTCACACGACACAGAGCATGACCCGAACATTGTTTACGTTGGCGATTATATGCGGGTGAACGCCGGGAGTGAGTATTTTGCGGAGGCGGACAGAATCTACTGGTTATGGAATGCCCGTGACATCCACATCGAGCCCTGCTCCCACAGCGGCAATCCCTGCACCTGGTGTAAGTACGGGAAATAGAATGGGAACGATATACTTGTTGAACCGCGGCGGCCATACCTTCTGCGGAGGGAATTTCAGAAGACTCAGTTTGTTAAAGATTTGTAATTCTATTTCTTGAATAATGATCAATTCGTTTATATTTCGTAATTTTGTTGACATATTAGTGATTAACCTAAATTCCGCAGCACTTTAGTTTATTGGAAAATAAACAAATAAGCATCAAAAAACGTTTATTTGCAAGTAATACGTGAACATAAGAAGAAAATGAAAAGAATCTTCATCTTATTGGCTACCATTTTGCTATGTTGTACGGTGAATGCCCAACACTATGACAATACTGCTGTTGGCAGAAAGAAGGTGGCCGTTGTCTTGAGCGGTGGCGGTGCAAAAGGCATGGCTCACATCGGCGTGCTGAAGGTGCTGGAGAAGGCAGGCATCCCAGTAGATATCATCACGGGTACGTCGATGGGTAGCATCATCGGTGGTCTCTATGCCATTGGCTACAATGCCAACGCCCTTGACTCGATGGTGCGGGTACAAGACTGGAGTTACGTGATCACCGACAAGGAAGACCTGCGCCGCCAGAGTCTCAGCGACCGCGAGAAACAGAACACCTATGCTTTCTCGACAGGTCTGACCATCGGTAAGAAGGACAAGAATGCCGGCGGCCTTATCAAAGGGAAGAACCTGGCAGAACTGTTCCAGCAGCTCTGTACGGGCTACACCGACTCGCTCGACTTCACCCACGACCTGCGCATACCCTTTGCGTGTGTGGCCACAGACATCATCGACAACAGCGAAGTCGATTTCCACAGCGGCCGACTGCCTCAGGCCATGCGTGCCTCGATGGCCATCCCCGCGGCCTTCTCTCCTGTCAGGATCAGTGACAAGGTACTGGTGGATGGTGGTCTGAAGAATAACTATCCGGCAGACATCGCCCGCGAAATGGGAGCCGACATTATCATCGGCGTCACGGTGCAAGGAGCGCCGAAGGCTGCTGACGACCTGGGGAACACCATGAGCATCCTCAGTCAGATTATCGACGTGAACTGTAAGAACAAATACGATGAGAACCTTGCCATAACCGACCTGCACCTGCCTGTTGACACGAAGGGCTATAGCTCAGCCAGTTTCTCACAGGCCGCCATCGATACGCTCATCCGCCGTGGTGAGGAGTTGGCGATGAGACGCTGGGATGATATCATTGCCCTGAAACAGCGCATCGGTATCGATGAGACGTTCCATCCCACCATCCTACATCCGTTACGCCCTCAGGTGATGACAGAGAAACAACGCGTCGTTGGTTATACTTTCGAAAATATGACGCCAAAGGCCGAACAGTTCCTTCGCCAGAAGTTCCGCCTGAACAAAACCGACAGTATTGATGCCAGACTGGAACAGGAACTCACCACATCCATGCGCGTGGATCTGTTTTACCAGACAGCGGAGTGCCGTCTTGTGCCCGTGGGTGATGCCGTGCGTGTGATCCTCTCGGCAGGCAACCGCAAATCGGCACAGTTCCATGCTGGGTTCCGCTACGACACCGAAGAATATGCCGCCGTGCAGTTAGGCCTCGACATCCCGCTGAAAACCGATGTGCCCGTCAATACCGATATTACACTGCGTCTCGGCAAACGACTGATGGCCAAAGGAGAGTTGACCGTTCATCCCCACAGTTTCACCCGTCCTACCATCAGTTACGCATTCCACCGCAACGATGTGGATATCTACATGGACGGCGAACGTTCTTACAACATCCTATACAACCAGTTCCAAGGTAATCTGTTCCCGATCAACTTCGATTTGAGGCATTTTAACCTCCAATTCGGTGTGAGGTGGGATTACATGCACTACCGCAACAAGCTGGGGTCGGAGAATTCCATACAGGTGACGCTCAAGAATGAACATTTCATCAGCTACCGCGGACAACTGAAATACAACAGTGAAGACAACTGGTACTTCCCTACACACGGTGCTCGTTTCAATGCCGAATACGCGTATGTGACCAATAACCTCACGAAGCTCAATGTGCGAGATGATAAAGGAACCGTTATCGGAAAGAAGACAGGGATGAGCGAGGTAAGTGCCAACTGGAGAATGTCGTTCCCCCTCGGGAGTCGTCTCACGCTCCAACCGATGCTCTACGGCCGTCTGCTCTTTGGAACGGCCATTCCACCAGTTTTTGGCAATGCCATCGGCGGTGACTGGTTCGGTCACTACATCGAACAGCAGATGCCCTTCGCCGGCATCGGTAACATCGAGTATGTAAGTCACCAGTTTGTTGCCGCCCAGCTCCAGGCACAGCAGCGTATCGGTAGCAGCAACTACGTACTGCTCCGCGTAGCTGGTGCACAACAAGCCGACCATCTGAAAGAACTTGCCGACCATCGCACCCTTTTGGGGGTTCAAGCTGCCTATTACTACAATACGATGTTCGGTCCTATAGGTGCCACTATCGGCTACAGCAACCGCACCAAAGAGCCATACTTCTACCTAAACATCGGATACGAATTCTAAAAGCTGGCAGGCATCAGCTACCAAGGTGGTAGCCTCTCGTTTTTTGAATCAATTCTTCACGTTCAAGCAAACAAATACACTTGTTTCCTTTTCACTTACTCAGAATTTTCGTAACTTTGGATAAGTTACAATGCACTCGGCAAAAAAAAACAAATGAATTTGTTTTGTTCTGCTCTCGTTTTTTCGTAACTTTGGATAAGTTACAATGCACTCGGCAAAAAAAACAAATGAATTTGTTTTGTTCTGCTCTCGTTTTTTCGTAACTTTGGATAAGTTACAATGCACTCGGCAAAAAAAACAAATGAATTTGTTTTGTTCTGCTCTCGTTTTTTCGTAACTTTGGATAAGTTACAATGCACTCGGCAAAAAAACAAATGAATTTGTTTTGTTCTGCTCTCGTTTTTTCGTAACTTTGCAGCGATTTTGTGAACCCTGTAAGGAAAAAGGGTAAAAAGATACGAATTTATAAGTAATGAACATGTTAAGGATAGCTGTACAATCCAAAGGGCGACTATTTGAAGATACGATGAATCTTCTGGCTGAAGCCGATATTAAAATCAGTGCCAGCAAGCGCACGCTACTGGTGCAATCCTCTAACTTTCCACTTGAAGTGCTTTATCTCCGCGATGACGACATCCCCCAGAGTGTGGCCAGCGGTGTGGCCGATATCGGTGTAGTAGGCGAAAACGAGTTTGTGGAGCGTCATGAAGACGCAGAGATCATCCAACGGTTAGGTTTCAGCAAATGTCGTTTGAGTCTGGCTATCCCCAAGAGCATCGACTATCCTGGTGTGGAGTGGTTCAATGGAAAGAAAATCGCCACCTCCTACCCCTTCATCCTCAAGAAATTCATGGAGGAGCACCATATCGAGGCTGACATCCATGTTATCACAGGAAGTGTGGAGATCAGTCCGGGTATTGGACTTGCCGACGGAATCTTCGATATCGTGAGCAGTGGCAGTACGTTGGTAAGCAATAACCTCCGCGAGGTAGAAGTAGTGATGAAAAGTGAGGCTTTGCTCATCGGCAACAAGCAGATGTCTGTTGAGAAGAAAGAGATCCTGCAGCAGATGCTGTTCCGTTTTGAGGCTGTACGCCAGGCTGAAGACAAGAAATATGTGCGCATGAATGCTCCCAAAGCAAAGCTGAAAGATATCATCGAGGTGCTGCCCGGACTGAAGAGTCCTACCATCATCCCATTGGCTGATGAGGAATGGTGCTCTGTGCACACGGTGCTCGACCAGAAACGTTTCTGGGAGATTATCGGGAAGCTGAAGGAATTGGGAGCACAAGGTATCTTGGTAACTCCCATCGAAAAGATGATACTCTGAGAATTGAAAATTGAATTATTTCAATTCGCCTAATTAGTCTAATTCGTAGAGAAGAATGAGAATAATACGATATCCTGAGAGAAATGAATGGCCGATGATTGTGGAACGCCCCCATTTGGACGTCTCGCAGTTGAACGCAACAGTAGCCGCCGTACTGAACGACATCCGTGCCAACGGTGACGAGGCAGTGAAAGCCTACGAGGAGAAATTCGACCATGTGGTGTTGGAGGAGTTGGCTGTCAGCGAACAAGAGATCGACGAGGCCATCAGCATGGTGAGTGAGGATCTCTTAGCATCACTGCGCCTCGCACATCATAACATCGCTGCGTTCCATGAGGCCCAGCGCTATGAGGGTATTCGTGTGGAGACGGCTCCCGGTGTTTCCTGCTGGCAGAAGAGTGTCCCAATAGAAAAGGTGGGACTCTATATCCCAGGAGGAACGGCTCCCTTGTTCAGTACAGTCCTGATGCTTGCCACCCCTGCAAAGATTACCGGATGTCGTGAGATCGTGCTGTGCACCCCTCCCAACCGTGAGGGGAAGGTGAACCCCGCCATCTTGGCTGCCGCCCGCATAGCCGGTGTCAGTAAGATTTTCAAGGCTGGAGGTGTTCAGGCCATCGGTGCCATGGCCTACGGCACAGAAAGTGTACCAAAGGTATATAAGATTTTCGGTCCTGGGAACCAGTTCGTCATGGCAGCCAAACAACAGGTATCACTCCATGACGTGGCCATCGACATGCCCGCAGGCCCCTCAGAGGTATGTGTCATTGCCGATGAAACCAGCAACCCCGTTTTTGTTGCTGCCGACCTCTTGTCACAAGCAGAACACGGTGTTGACTCTCAGGTTCTCCTGATCTCCACTTCCGAAGAGATGATCTGTCAAGTGAAAGAAGAAATAGACCGACAGGTAGAGCCGCTGCCACGAAAAGACATTGCCTTAAAAGCATTAGAAAACTCCACCCTGGTGTTGGTGCATGATAAGCAAGAGGCAATGGAACTGAGCAATGCCTATGCCCCCGAGCACCTCATTCTGGCCGTGCACGACTATGATGCCCTGGCAGAACAGGTTGTGAATGCCGGCAGTGTATTCCTCGGAACCTATGCCTGTGAGAGTGCCGGCGACTATGCCAGCGGCACCAACCACACACTGCCCACCCATGGCTATGCCACAGCCTATAGTGGGGTGAATCTCGACAGCTACAACCGGAAGGTAACATTCCAGCACCTCACCGAAGAAGGCATCCGCAGTATCGGCCATGCCGTGGAGGTGATGGCAGAGAACGAGCAGCTGATGGCTCATAAGAATGCCATGACAGTGCGCGTTATGCAAGTAGAAAGTGATAAGTAAAAAGTGATAAGTAACAAGTAACAAGTCATCAGTGACCCATGAAGCGTTTAGAAGAGCTGACAAGAAAGAATATCTGGAACCTCGCCCCTTATAGCAGTGCGAGAAACGAGTATAGCGGTCATGTGGCCCACGTGTTTCTCGATGCCAACGAGAACCCCTATAACCAACCGTTCAACCGTTACCCCGACCCTTTACAGACAGAGTTGAAAAAACGCATCGCACAGGTGAAAGGAGTGCCCGAAGATTGCATCTTCCTCGGTAACGGAAGTGACGAGGCCATCGACCTGCCCTACCGTTGCTTCACCCGTCCCGGTATTGACAACGTGGTAGCCATTGAGCCCACTTATGGCATGTATAAAGTATGTGCTGATATCAATGACGTGGAATACCGTCCGGTATTGCTCGACGAACATTACCAGATCTCTGCGGAAAAGCTCTTGGCGGCTTGTGATGACAAGACAAAGATCATTTGGATCTGCTCACCCAACAACCCCACGGGTAACAACATCCAACGCGAGGAAATCCTCCGGGTCATCAACCAGTTCGAAGGACTGGTCGTTGTTGACGAGGCCTATAGTGATTTCTCTGCCGAGAAGCCCTTCCGAATGGAACTCAGTCAGCATCCCAACCTCATCGTATTGAACACGTTGAGCAAGGCTTGGGGTTGTGCTGCCATCCGTTTGGGTATGGCTTTTGCACAACCCGCCATCATCGACCTATATAATAAGGTGAAGTATCCATATAATGTCAACCTCCTCACACAGCAGCAGGCAATGGAGGCTCTGAAAGACCCGTATGAGGTGGATAAATGGGTGAAGCTGCTCTTACAGGAGCGGTCGCGCATGATGCAGAATTTCATGCTGTTGCCCATTACAGAGAAGATCTACCCCACCGATGCCAACTTCTTCCTTGTCAAGGTTCACGATGCCCAGAAGACCTACGACTATCTGGTATCGAAGGGAATCATTGTGCGCAACCGCACACGCGTACAACTCTGTAAGGATTGTCTGCGCATCACCGTTGGAAACAAATCGGAGAACAACGAGTTGCTCGCTGCTCTCCGACAGTTTTGATGAGATTTCGAGATTTCGAAATAAATAAAATTCGATATATCGATATAACGAATTTATTCCTCAGGCACCGCAAAGCGGTCGCCTGTGGTTTCTACCAACTGCTTTGCCACCTTCTCGGGATACCCTGTGCGTTTCACGGTAGCCCCCAGTCCTGTGGCTGTACGCAGGAATTTCCCGTCTTTCTCTGGTTTCACTACCATATCGTTGTATTTCACCACTAAATACCATCCCAACTGTTTCCATCGAGCCAGCATCTGCTGTGCCTTCTCTATGCCGTAGTTGTTCAGGTAATACACAGCCTCGGCAGGGTTCTTCTCATAGAGAGCCAGAGCCTTCTCCTCCACCCCTTTCTGTGCAGCGAAGTAGGAATTGTCTAAGGAGTCGCGCACCTCTTTCAGTGACGGGAACATCTGCGAGTACCGGGGATACACCATATTACTCACCCAGTTGCATACCCAGAAGGCGTTCTTGTCTGAGAAGGTCACATCATCAGCCCCAGGTGTGTGGTAGCATTCCGGCCGTCGGGTAGAACAGCAATAGATAGGCGTATAGGCCACCATGTTACCGTCGTCGTTGCCGAACCAGATGATGCCACCGATGGCATTGGGCAGCCATGAGCGCAGCTGACACACATACGAGAATCCCGCCTGTTGTGTAGAGATGGGGCGTTCGTTGAAATATTTCTTATCGCCCACCTTGAAACTTAGCGGTGTGATGCGGTAAGGCATCTCCCACAGTCCCTGTCCCATGTCGTTACTCAGATCGAAGGGTGTCCCTTCGTAGTGGTCCCTCATACATGCCTCCATATCCTGCAGACTCACCTTTTTGTTCGGTACAATCCACAGCGGCATCGGCTCCGCATTCTTCACGATTCCCGCAGCATAATCCACATAACGATCCATGTCGTCAGAGAAATGATTGAAGAAGCTCCACACACGAGCCTCACAGGCACGTCTCCCAGAGAAGTCGGGATAGGCAAAGGCATCGTTGAACGAGAACTCTGAATCCTTACCACTGAACCACCCCATGTCGCGGGCATATTGGATCATACCTTTGGAGAACATCACATTCTTCTTGTCTTTCTGGTTAAAGGTACGGATCCTGCTCTGGTTGGCATGAGCACAGATACAGTCATCAGGGATGCGCAAGGCCACCCATACCACACGTGGTGCCTTGGCGGTATGGTATTTCGTTCCCGGGGTGCCCGTTCCCATCATCTCCATGATCCAAGCCTCGTTAGGATCGCAGATGGTGAATGTCTCTCCCTCAGAGTTATATCCGTATTTCTCTGCGAGTGACGTCATTACGAGGATAGCCTCCCGTGCAGTCTTTGCCCGTTGCAGTCCGAGATACATCAGACTGCCATAGTCGATGACTCCCGTGGTATCTACCATCTCCTCACGCCCGCCGAAGGTTGTTTCTCCAATTGACACCTGATACTCATTGATATTTCCGATCACATTATATGTCACGGGGGCCTCGGGGATCCATCCGTGGTTCACATCCGTGTCATAGTCGATGATCCATCGTTTCTCATCAGCAGCATGTTTCCCTGCCGGATAGTGGCACAGACCAGTAAACATACCATAGCTATCAGCACTGTATGTGCAGAACACACTGCCATCGGTGGTGGCATTCTTTCCAGCAATGAGGTTGGTGCACGCTGAGGCATAAACACCTGCGCACAGCATGCCGAAGGTCAAAAATAGTTTTTTCATCTGATATACATTTGTTGTAGATTGTTTATTCTCTATCATTCGTGGATTTACTATATCCGATCTCATAGGCCATTCCCAAATCGCGCACCTTTCCTGTCACCCATCCTTCGTGGTAGGTAGCTTCGATCTCTCGCTCACCCTCGCAGAGGATACACAGACGAGCGCTGTCGGCAACACTCCTATCAAGCCGTATCGAGAGTACCGCACTATCGAAGAGGGGGTACGACACATCGTAGAATCGATAGGCATCGGAGAGCGCATGGGTATGACGGATCACGACAGGCGTCATCTGCACGTCATCGGGAAGCAGTCCGGGACGTACCACCAATTGCACGCCAGGCATCTGAAAATAGTTCATCCTGTCCCAGTGGAGCACCCATGGTGCATGTAACTGTCGCGAAGGAGGGATTGTCTGTTGCTTTCCTCTCACGGTGAACGAATACTGTGACTGGTTTCCGAAAAAATCCGTCAGTGTATAGACAAAGTGATAGTCTTTCTCCTGATTGAATTCCACGACACCCCTGTTCCCATCGGCTTTCAGGATCGGCAATGTATTCCCCGGTTCGATGAACGACTTCATGAACCATACCCCCGCATAGCGGAAAAAGGAATAGTCACCCCATGAGTTCACCATCCTGTTACAGCGCATAGGCACATGGTCAACGACAGCCGAGAACACCACGTTTCCGTCAACGCTCAGCTCCGTCTTCCGCACACCATATTTATTATACGACTCCTCCATATAGTCGTTCGCCCAGATGCCGAATCCCACCTTACCCCAGGCCGTAAAAGGCTGACTGAGATGATGTGCATGGAAAGAGAATGACTGTTGCTGGGACGTACCGTTGAACACCCCCTCGCCCGTCATGGGATAAGCCTTAAAGGCATGAGCCATAGGTGGTGTGCTGTCTTTGATCAGGTTTGGTATTACATCCAAGGGATCCACCATGTTCCAGGTGCGTGTCTCATGCACCTCCAAATGCAGGTGGGGAGCCTGACTGCTTCCTGTGTTCCCGCTGGTGGCGATGAGCTGGCCCTGTGCCACAGGGTATTCCGTTGGTGCGAGATGGATATCCGCAGGAGTAGAGGGATTTTTGTATTCATCAATGACATCCCGCTGCCCATGATCCCTGCGGTAACGGCTCACGGCGGCACGTAACACCGGATGGAGCCCTTTCAGGTGACAATACACACTGGTGTAGCCGTTCGGATGCTGCACATACACCGCATTACCAAAGCCATAGAGTCCGATGGTGATACGGCACACATATCCTTCCCCGATGGCAAAGATCGGCTTTCCCACAGACTGTCCTGTCTTGATGTCAAGACCGCCATGGAAATGGTGTGGCCGTGGCTCACCAAAATTGCCCGCCAATGTGACAGGGTAATTGACGGGCGATTGAAACTGCAGCGCAGCAGCCAGAAAGAGTGCCGCTAACATGCCTTAAAGCTCATGTCGAGCCCTTTCACCGAATGGGTGAGTGCTCCCACGGAGACAAAATCGACGCCACACTCAGCATAGTCGCGTATCGTGTCGAAGGTGATGCCGCCACTCGACTCCGTCTCATACTGTCCATTGATGATCTCTACCGCCTTCTTCGTGTCGGCCAGCGAGAAGTTATCCAGCATGATACGGTTCACGCCACCACAATCGAGCACCTGCTGCAGCTCGTCGAAATTTCTCACCTCTATCTCAATCTTCAGGTCAAGTCCCTTTGCCTTGAGATACTCATGACATCGGTTGATGGCATTGGCGATACCACCTGAGAAATCCACATGGTTGTCCTTCAGGAGAATCATGTCAAACAGTCCGATACGGTGGTTCACGCCGCCGCCGATTTTCACGGCTTGTTTCTCCAACATGCGCATGCCCGGGGTAGTCTTTCTGGTATCGAGCACATGGGTATGTGTACCCTCCAATCGTTTCACGTAACGATTTGTCATCGTGGCAATACCACTCATACGCTGCATGATGTTCAACATCAGTCGTTCCGTCTGCAGCAACGAGCGTACCTTACCCGTAACGATCATCGCCACATCTCCTTTCTTCACTGGGCTACCATCCTCCATAAGCACCTCCACCTGCATGGTGGGATCGAAACGTGCAAACACCTTCTTCGCCACTTCCACACCGGCCAAGATCCCATCTTCCTTGATGAGCAGACGACTCTTTCCCATGGCATCCTCAGGGATGCAGCACAACGTGGTATGGTCACCGTCACCAATATCTTCGGCAAAGGAGAGATCGATCAGGCGATCTTCCAATTCATTTACAGACAACATAGGCATTAGGATTAGAGATAGACACCGATTCCGAGCTTCAGACCGATTCTGCTATAGTCAGAATGTCTCTTAAAACTCTGGTTATAATATATGGAAGGCTCTACCGTGACGGTTCTGCTCAAGAAGAAGGCATAGCCCACCTCCACGCCGGGCATCACATCGTTATAGCTCTTAAAACCATGCACGTAGTTCACCTTCGCACCAAGGAACAATCCATTCTGCTCGATGTAATAACGTCCGCCCACACCTGCCAAGAGTGAGTGACATTTGTCGTCAGAGCAGTCAAGACCAGCCTCGGCAGTGATCATCAGGTTATCAAGTGCCAGATATCCTACATGCGCGGAACCGGCAGCTTTGAAATTGTCGATGCCACTATAGCTCAGGTCAAGACCTGTCAGCGAGGCACCCACATAGAATTTTCCCTCCGAGAAAGGAGTCGTACTTCTGTTTGAACGGTAATACTGTGCCTGTACGGCCATTGTCGTCGTTGCAACGATGAGGAATACTAAAAATCTCTTCATGATTTATACAGTTTAAAAATAATCTTTAATGTCTCTATTATTCAATAATATATTATTAATTCTTCACCTCTTTTCTATACCATCCGCAGAACCAAGCCACGGCAATGATCAGGGCAGTTCCTCCCACGGCATAGCCCACCGTCATGTCGAAGCCGAATGCATTCTTTGAGATCATCAGGAAAGTGGAGCACACCACCGTCATGAAGAGTGCCGGCAGCAGCGTTACCCAGAAAGGTTTGCGCTCACGTACCAGATACACCGTAATAGCCCAGAGGGTGAACACCGCCAATGTCTGGTTGGCCCAACCGAAATAGCTCCAGATAACATTGAAGCCATCAGGGTTCTCGATGTTATAGAACAGCAGAAGCAAGGTAGCTCCGAACAACGGGATACAGATCCAGATACGTTTCATGATGGATTTCTGATCCAGATGAATAAACTCAGCGATGATCAGTCGGGCTGAGCGAAGTGCCGTATCACCACTGGTGATCGGAGCAGCCACCACACCGAGTAACGCAAGGATACCACCGAAGGTGCCCAGCCATCCCTGGCTCACCGTCGTCACCACCTCCGGGGCTTGCAGCGTAAGGGGCTGTCCTAAATCCTGCGCTGCCCCGCCATAGAAGAAATACATCGACACCGTAGCCCAGATCAAAGCCACCAGTCCTTCGGTGATCATCGCACCGTAAAACATCGGACGTCCCATCTTCTCACTTTTCACACAACGTGCCATCAACGGGGTCTGTGTAGCATGAAAGCCACTGATGGCACCACAGGCGATGGTGATGAACAGTGCCGGGAAGATCGGTGTGGTGAAACCTTCACCGCTGATGCCGTCGTAGAGTTCAGGCAGCGCCGGCCATTTTATGAACAACACTGCCATCAAGGCCACGGCCATGAACAGCATGGAGATAGCGAACAGGGGATAGATCTTTCCGATGATCTTATCGATGGGAAGCATCGTGGCAATGATATAATAAACAAAGATAATCCCACACCAAATATATACCCACGTAAGACCATCGCTGCACATCTTACCCAGGATCAGGGCAGGACTATATACAAACACCGCACCCACCATCATTAACAGGAAGACGGAGAACACCAGCATCACGTTCTTCGTGGTCTTACCTAAATAACGGCCGATCAGTTCGGGTTGTCCGGCACCATCGTTACGCATGGAGAGCATGCCACTTAGGTAGTCGTGCACCGCGCCGGCGAAGATACAGCCAAGCACGATCCACAGGTAGGCGGCAGGCCCGAACTTCGCACCCATGATAGCACCGAAGATCGGACCCGTTCCCGCAATGTTCAGGAACTGGATCATAAAGATCTTCCACCCGGGAAGAACGATAAAATCAACGCCGTCGGACTTCGCCACCGCCGGTGTCACACGGTCATCGGGACCAAACACCTTCTCGATAAACTTCCCGTAGAACACATAGCCTACGACCAATGCAAGAAGACTCAAAATAAATGTAATCATTTCTTTCTATGCTTTATTCCACTGATTTGTTATTAATCTATGCAAAGGTACAAATAAATTTTGATTCAACCAAAAGATATAGGACTTTTGATTTGAAGAATCACAGAAATGCCCAATCTTTTTTCATTGGATATAAACAAACCGTCATATCCTTCTTTCCAAAGATGGGTGACACAAAGGTTTGTGTCTTTCCCAAGAAAAGAGTGGCAAGAAGGATTTTGTAAGTCAGAGCCCTCTTTCTCTCTGAAATGCCTAAATATATTTGGCATTTCTCTCGTTTTTTTGTACTTTTGCACGCAAAAACCAGTAAAATGAGGAAATTACTCTTGTTCATCACCCTATTCCTGACGACAGGAACACCCTATATCCTTCAGGCACAGACAACCGTCAACCAGCACCTTACCCCTGCTTCCCCCAAGGAGATCAGGGCCGTATGGCTCACCACCATCGGGGGTATCGACTGGCCCCGCCACTACGCCAATGCCGCCAACCCCACCACCATCGAACAACAGAAACGCGAGCTGACGAACATGCTCGACCGTCTGCAACAGATCAACATCAACACCATTCTGTTACAGACACGGATCAGAGGATCTGTAATCTACCCATCGAAACTGGAGCCCTGGGATGGCTGTCTGTCAGGTAAGCCGGGAGTGAGTCCAGGCTATGACCCATTGCGTTTTGCCATCGAAGAATGTCATAAAAGAGGAATGGAAATTCACGCCTGGGTGGTGACCATCCCCATGGGTAAATGGAACGGTATTGGCTGTCAGCAGATGCGCCGCAAGAACCCCTCTCTCCTACGCAAGATCGGAGAGGACGGATACCTAAACCCAGAACTACCACAAACTGCTGATATCATTGCAGATATATGCGCAGAGATCACGAAAAACTATAACATCGACGGCATCCATCTCGACTACATCCGATACCCTGAAAATTGGAAGATGCGGGTGAGCAAACAGCAAGGCAGGGAGAACATTACCAAGATTGTCAGAAAAATTCACAGTCGTATTAAGGCTATCAAGCCACAAGTAAAGCTGTCGTGTTCCCCCTTAGGAAAGCACGACGATCTCTCCCGGTACCCCTCCCGTGGATGGAATGCACGCACCACGGTCTGCCAGGATGCCCAGCGTTGGCTGCATGCCGGACTGATGGACCAACTCTACCCGATGTTGTATTTCAAGGACAACAACTTCTACCCCTTCGCCATCGACTGGATGGAGCAGAGCCGTACCGGTCAGGTGGCGGCAGGACTGGCTGTGTATCTCCTCGACCGTAAGGAGGGTAACTGGAAAATCGATGAGGTGAAACGACAACTGAACGTGTGTCGCCAGTTGGGACTCGGCCAGTGCTTCTTCCGTGCTAAGTTCCTGTTAGACAACCACCAGGGCATCTACGACTACCTCCGCATCTTCAACTATGCCCAAAACGGGATGGAGCGCATGGGATTTCCCCATTTCTCTGAGAGTGTGGCTGCCGCTAACACGTTGAAGACCACACACATGCGCCATTCCACCAAAGGGATGCACCCTAAAAGGATACGGCAGGACCTCCCGTGGGTAGAGAACAATGGACAACAGGCTGTTCTGCCAGACAAATCCGAAGAGCTCGACACCGACATGATCCTTGTGAAATCACTCTCAGGGAATGCGGTCACCACCCTCATGCGCCGTGGGAACCACATTGACGTAACCCGTCTGCACGATGGCATGTACATCCTCTACACACTGAGTCAACGTGGGAAGACCCACCGTCTCGCCTATCTGAAGGTGGAGCACTGAAAACCATTTTTACTAATTTGTCAAGACACAGTAACTTCCCAACTTCCCACTTCCCAACTTCCCACTTTAGAAATCGACGATAGTGAGAGAGAAATATTATATATTTATATATATTATAATATATATAAATATATAAATATATATAACTATATATTTATATTCTTTATCTTTCTTCAAAAGCTAAAGTGGGAAGTTGGGAAGTGGGAAGTTGGGAAATCTGCGCAAACATGGTATGTAACGCATTGAAAACCAACGGCTTGATAATTCCTCCCTATACAACATCTGGTTTCATGGAAGCCCCAAAAGAGCGGAAAATGACATCAAAAAAGACTTTTTTTGTTGATTTTTCACACAGAATTGTTGGTTTCTGTGTGAGATAAAAAAGTTTTTCTGTGTGAGACAAACAGACTCTATTTGCTTTGCAATCAGACTCTACGTAAACATTAAGTAGGCTCTGATTAGAGCGCAATTAGACTCTACTTTCAACGCAATCAGACTCTACTTGCATCGCAAAGAGACGTCACCTGCCGTCAGCGCTCCGCAGAAACAACAAAATTAAGCCCAAAAGCACAATATAAACGCGCACGCGCTTGCATATATGAAGTTTTTTTCGTAACTTTGCAACCGATATGAATATGAGAGAATTGAACAACCCACAAAAGACAGGTGAAAGAATGAAACCTACAGCCATTATGCTTCTGCATTGCCCCGATCAGCCGGGCATCATCACGGAAGTGACAAAGTTTATCACGGATAACAACGGCAACATTGTCTATCTCGACCAGTATGTTGACCGACAGGATGGTATGTTCTTCATGCGCATCGAATGGGAACTTGACAAATTCGTCATCCCCCGCGAGAAAATCAAAGAGTACGTCGAGACCCTCTATGCCCAAAGGTACCAGATGACGTTCAGTCTGTATTTCAACGACGAGAAGCCGCGCATGGCCATCTTCGTCTCAAAGATGAGTCATTGTCTGTACGACCTCTTAGCCCGATGGAAAGCAGGAGAGTTCGATGTCGATATCCCCTGTATCGTGTCGAACCATGAGGACCTGCGCTACGTGGCAGAGCAGTTCGACATCCCCTACTACGTGTGGAGCATCAAGAAAGACCACTCGAACAAGGCCGAGGTGGAGGCCGAGGAGATGGCCCTGCTCAAGGAGAAGAAGGTGACCTTCATCGTCCTGGCCCGTTACATGCAGATTATCAGCGACGAGATGATCGCCAACTACCCCCACCACATCATCAACATCCACCACTCGTTCCTGCCCGCCTTCATCGGGGCGATGCCCTATCATCAGGCATGGGAACGAGGCGTGAAGATCATCGGAGCCACCAGTCATTATGTGACAGCCGACTTAGACGCAGGCCCCATCATCGAGCAGGACGTGACACGCATCAGTCATAAGGACACCCCCGAGAGTCTGGTGCTCAAAGGTAAGGACCTGGAGAAGATCGTGCTCTCGCATGCGGTATCCAAGCATATCCAGCGGAAGATCCTCACCTATAACAACAAGACGATCATTTTCAGTTAAGAGGCAAGAGACGGGTACTGTGCATAGACCATTGACCCATTCGTCTAATTCGTTGAGAAGAAAAATAACAAGATGAACGTAGCTATCGTAAAATACAATGCAGGAAACGTCTATTCGGTGGTGAACGCCGTGAGACGACTGGGCATCGAGCCGGTGCTCACCGATGATCCGCAGGTGCTGCGCCAAGCCAGTCATGTGATCTTCCCCGGACAGGGAGAGGCACGGGGTGCCATGGAATACTTGAACTCCCACGGACTGACGGAAGTGATCCGCTCACTGAAACAGCCGGTACTGGGCATCTGCATCGGACAGCAGCTTCTGTGTCGCCACTCCGAGGAGGGCGATGTGGATTGCATCGGTGTGTTCGATGTGGATGTGAAACGCTTCCGTCCGCAACGTCACGAAGACAAAGTGCCTGCCATGGGATGGAACAGGATAGAGGTGAGAGAGGAGCAGTTTAGTAACGAGAGATTAGAGGGTGGAAAAGGATTACTTGACAATCTGGGGAAAGACCCGTATGTGTATTTCGTGCATAGCTATTATGTGCCCCTGTGCGAACATACCCTCGCCGAGGCCGAGTACATCCTACCCTACTCCGCCGCCCTGCATAAGGATAATTTCTACACATGCCAGTTCCATCCCGAGAAAAGCGGGAAAGTAGGAGAGCAGATCCTGAGAAACTTCCTTGAGCTTTAAGCTTTCAACTATCAATACGAATTAAGATGAACCAAATAGAACTGATACCAGCCATTGATATTATCGACGGTAAGTGCGTGCGACTGACCAAGGGTGACTATGCCCGGAAAACCGTCTATAACGACGATCCCGTACAGGTAGCGCAGAAGTTTGAGGAGATGGGGTTCAGACGGCTCCACGTCGTGGATCTCGATGGTGCCAAGTCGAAGCATATCGTGAATAGTGAGGTGCTCCGTCATATCACCACGGAGACCAGCCTCACCGTTGATTTCGGAGGCGGCATCAAGACTGAAGAGGATATCTGTATAGCCTTCGACAATGGTGCAGCCATGGTGACTGTGGGCAGCATCGCTGTGACGCAGCCAGACCTTTTCCTCTCATGGATAGAACGGTTCGGGGCCGACAAGATGATCTTGGGTGCCGATGTGCGCAACGGAATGATCAGCATCAACGGATGGAAAGAGGACTCCAACGAAGCCCTGCTGCCCTTCCTAAAGAAATATGTGGAACATGGCGTGAAGAACGTGCTCTGTACCGAGATCTCAAAAGACGGGACGCTGGCCGGTCCTGCCATCCCACTCTATCAGGAGATCATGACCGCCTATCCCGGTCTGCATCTCATTGCCAGCGGCGGTGTGTCGTGTACCGATGACATTCTGGAACTGCAGCGAAAGGGGATCCCTGCCGTGGTGTTCGGTAAGGCGTTCTATGAGGGAAAAATCAACGTGAAAGGACTATTGGACTGAGCCTCAGCCGTTCAGCCTAAGAAAAGAAGAAACATGAACAAAGGATTGGCCAAAAGAATCGTTCCGTGCTTGGATGTGAAAGACGGACAGACCGTCAAAGGAACGAATTTCGTGAACCTGCGCCAGGCGGGTGACCCCGTGGAACTGGGGAAAGCCTACAGTGAGCAAGGTGCCGACGAACTGGTGTTCCTCGACATCACCGCCTCGTTTGAAGGGCGCAAGACATTCACCGAGATGGTGACAAGGGTGGCAGAGACGATCAATATACCCTTCACCGTAGGAGGAGGAATCAACGCGTTGGAGGATGTGGAAAGGCTGCTCTATGCCGGAGCCGACAAGATCAGCATCAACTCCGCCGCCATCCGGCAACCTTCACTGATCGATGAGATCACCCGGCGTTTCGGATCGCAGGTGTGTGTCTGTGCCATCGATGCCCGTCTGGATCCCGACGGATGGCACTGCTATGTGAAAGGCGGTCGGGAACGGGTGGAACTGGGACTCTTCGACTGGGCGCATGAAGTACAGGAACGCGGGGCCGGTGAGATTCTGTTCACCAGTATGAATCACGACGGCGTGAAAGCGGGGTATGCCAACGAAGCTTTAGCACAACTGGCCGATAACCTAAGCATCCCCATCATCGCCAGTGGCGGTGCAGGAAAGATGGAGGATTTCCGCGACGTGTTCATCAAAGGAAAAGCTGATGCAGCCTTGGCTGCCAGCGTCTTCCATTTCGGTGAGATCCCCATTCCAGCACTGAAAGCCTACCTCCATGATGAAGGGATCAATGTGAGAATATGTTAACAGTGATTCAGATTTATCAGCGTAATCAGAGAAAAATGAAAATAGATTTTGAGAAAATGAACGGTCTTGTACCGGCCATCGTGCAGGATGCCACGACAAAGAATGTACTGATGCTCGGCTTTATGAATCAGGAAGCCTACGACAAGACCCTTGCAACGGGACACGTCACCTTCTGGAGCCGATCACGAAACTGTCTTTGGACAAAAGGAGAGACGAGTGGGAACTTCCTGAACTTAGTGAGTATTCAGAACGACTGTGACGAAGACACTCTCTTGGTAAAGGTGCATCCACAGGGCCCGACCTGTCATACTGGCAGCGACACCTGCTGGGGAGAGACAAACGAGACCAACCCTCTCCTCTTCCTGACAGAATTACAGGACTTCATCGAGAAACGCTATGAGGAAATGCCCGAGGGGTCTTATACCACCAAACTGTTCCACGACGGGGTGAACAAGATAGCACAGAAAGTCGGTGAAGAGGCCTTAGAGACTGTCATCGAAGCCTGTAACGGGACGAACGACAAACTGACCTATGAGGCTTCCGACCTGATGTACCACCTCTTGGTGCTGCTCACCAGCAAGAGTATGCGTATAGAGGATGTGGCGGCAGAACTGGCGAAGCGCCATGACCCCGAATGGGATAAGAAACGTCGTGTGGCCAAGAGCAAGGGTGAGATGAAATAAGACGCCATACCGGCTGTCAGGATTGATAACAGATAATCGACATTATATTAGCTATGCTCATTGAATATAAGAAAGTAAGTATTTTCCAAGAGGATGTATGCGTACTCAAAGATATCGATTTCCATGTGGATGAAGGAGAGTTTATCTATATTATCGGAAAGGTGGGATCTGGGAAAAGTTCCCTGCTGAAAACCACCTATTGCGAACTGGATATCGAAAGTGCCGATGAAGCCATAGTGCTCGGTCGAGATGTGACGGAGATACGCCGCAGGGAGATTCCTGCCCTGAGGAAAGAGATGGGGATCATCTTCCAGGATTTCCAGCTGTTGCACGACCGCACCGTGAAGAAGAATCTCCAGTTCGTCCTGAAATCTACAGGGTGGAAAGACAAAAAAGTCATCGACGAGCGAATCGACGAGGTGCTCGATCTGGTGGGGATGCTTGCGAAGAAGGACAAGATGCCCCATGAGCTTTCGGGAGGTGAACAGCAGCGCATCGCTATCGCGCGTGCCATCCTGAACAAGCCTAAGGTGATTATTGCCGACGAGCCAACGGGGAATCTCGACCCAGAGACCGCCGCTTATATCGTCAGTGTGCTGAAGCAGATCAGTCAGACAGGTACGGCCATCGTCATGACCACCCACAACATCCCCATGCTCGACAAGTTCCCCGGTATCGTTTATCGCTGCAAAGACGGAAGCATGCAGGACGTGACGAACGATTATAACAAAATGGATCTGACTGAAGAGGGGGAGGAGAGTTGAGAAATCCTGGAATGAAGTAAGATCGATTATAACAAAAAATTATAAGGATATGAAAGTAATGAAATTCGGCGGTACCTCCGTGGGCACGCCTGAACGCATGAAAAGCGTTACACAGTTGGTAACAAGAAGTGGTGAACCCGTCTTTATCGTGCTGTCTGCCATGTCAGGAACAACCAATTCCCTCGTGGAGATCAGCAACTACCTGTACAAGAAGAACCCTGAGGGTGCGAATGATGTCATCAATCGTTTGGAACAGAAGTACATGGAACATGTGGATGTCTTGTATGCCACTGAAGAGTATAAACAGAAGACGCGCGAATTCCTCAAAGGGGAGTTCATGTACCTGCGCTCGTTCACAAAGGATCTCTTCACCAGCTTCGAAGAGAAAAGCATCGTGGCACAGGGAGAGATCATCAGCACCAACATGGTGGTGAACTACATGCAGGAGCAGGGCATCAATGCCATCCTGCTGTCTGCTCTAGACTTCATGCGCACAGACAAGAACGGTGAGCCAGATCCCGGATATATCAAGGAGAAGCTGACAAAGGTACTGGAGGAGAACGAGGGGTATCAGGTGTATCTCACCCAAGGATTCATCTGTCGCAATGCCTACGGTGAGGTGGATAACCTGGAACGCGGCGGCTCTGACTATACAGCTTCGCTCATCGGTGCTGCTATCAATGCCGATGAGATCCAGATCTGGACCGATATTGACGGTATGCATAACAACGATCCCCGCATAGTCGATAAGACCGAGGCCGTGCGACAGCTGCATTTTGAGGAAGCTGCCGAGTTGGCCTACTTCGGTGCAAAGATCCTTCACCCTACCTGTGTGCAACCTGCTAAGTTCGCAGGCATCCCCGTCCGTCTGAAGAACACCATGGAACCCGATGCCCCGGGAACCATCATCGACAATGTGACCGTGCGTGGAAAGATCAAGGCCGTGGCTGCCAAGGATAATATCACCGCCATCAAGATCAAGAGCTCACGTATGCTCCTCGCCACGGGATTCCTGCGCAAGGTATTCGAGATCTTCGAAAGCTACCAGACCGCCATCGACATGGTGGCCACCTCGGAGGTTGGTGTGAGCATGAGTATCGACAACGATGCCCATCTGAATGACATCGTAGATGAGTTGAAGAAGTACGGCACTGTGACCGTTGACAGTGATATGTGTATCATCTGCGTGGTAGGTGACCTCGACTGGAGTAACGTGGGTTTCGAGACCCTCGCAACCGATGCGATGAAGAATATCCCCGTACGCATGATCTCCTACGGCGGTTCCAACTACAATATCTCATTCCTGATCAAGGCAGCCGACAAGAAACGTGCCCTGCAGAGCTTGAGCGACACATTATTTAATAAGTAAACAACCATCACAATTCCTGCTCCGTGACATAGTACGGAGCGGGATCGTTCCCGACAACAGCAAACACAAGCCATTACGAAGAATATGAAAGGATTATTCCCTATAGATAAGTTCGGGCAGATTGAAACCCCGTTCTATTATTACAATACCGACATCCTGCGACAGACACTGAGAAGCATCAACGAAGAGGCAGGAAAGCACGAGGGATTCTGCGTGCACTACGCCATCAAGGCCAATGCGAACCCCAAGGTGCTTAACGTGATCTGTCAGACAGGATTAGGTGCCGACTGCGTCAGCGGTGGTGAGATCAAAGCCAGCATCGCTGCAGGATTTCCACCGGGTAAGATTGTGTATGCCGGTGTGGGCAAGAGCGACTGGGAGATCAACTTAGGTCTCGACCACAACATTTTCTCATTCAATGTGGAGAGTGTTCCAGAATTGGAGGTGATCAATGAACTGGCCGCAAGAAAAGGGAAGGTGGCACGCGTTGCCTTTCGCATCAATCCGAACGTAGGTGCCCATACACATGCCAATATCACCACAGGATTGGCAGAGAACAAATTCGGCATCGCCATGCGCGACATGGAGAGCATTATCGACCAGGCCTCAGAGATGAAGAACGTGAAGTTCGTCGGACTGCACTTTCATATTGGCAGCCAGATTCTCGACATGGGTGATTTCAAGGCTCTCTGTAATCGTGTCAACGACTTGCAGGATCAACTTGACCGGCATCATATCAAAGTGGAGAACATCAATGTGGGCGGCGGACTCGGGATTGACTACCAGCACCCGAACCGCGTTCCTATCCCGGATTTCAAAGCCTATTTCGACACCTATGCCAGATTTCTCAAACTTCGTCCGGGACAGACACTTCATTTCGAATTAGGACGTGCCGTGGTGGCTCAATGCGGTTCCCTCATCACACGTACCTTATATGTCAAAGAAGGAGCCTTCAAAAAATTCGTTATTGTCGATGCGGGGATGACCGACCTGATCCGTCCTGCCCTGTATAATGCCTATCATAAGATAGAGAACATCAGCAGTGAGGAACCGATGGAGACATACGATGTGGTAGGTCCGATTTGTGAATCGAGCGACGTCTTCGCCAAGGCCATCGACCTGAACGGCACCCGCCGCGGTGACCTGATTGCCATCCGTTCTGCCGGTGCCTACGGTGAGATTATGGCTTCGGGCTACAACTGCCGACAACTGCCGAAAGGCTATATTTCAGAGGATTTTTAAATGATACAGTTTGATACAACAACAATCATCATTTGTGCACTGATCATCGGGATGGCTCTGGTCGCCCCGATGATCAGTATCTTCTTTCGGACAGTAAGGAACGAGGAAGAGCCATCCGAGGAGGAAGATCTGTCGCTGCCCCCATTGTCGATCCTACTGACGGTTCATGACAATGCAAGGGAGTTAGAACGACATCTTCCTGTCATCCTATCACAGGACTATCCTGCTGGCTACGAGGTGATTGCCGTAGTGAGCAGAGGTGAAGATGACACCGATGATGTACTGAAACAGTTTGCCAACAGTCATTCCAACCTCTACGTGACCTTTATCCCCGACACCTCTCGTTACATGAGCAGGAAAAAACTCGCAGTGACCTTAGGGGTAAAGGCGGCAAAGAACGAGTGGGTGCTGATGACGGATGCAACCTGCGTGCCGTCATCCGACCAATGGCTGAAGCACATGGCACGCCATGCCACTACAGGCACCGACCTTGTCATCGGCTACAGCAACTACGATGATGAAGCCACTGACTTCCAGCGTTTCGAACGACTGGTGAGCCAGCGTTATATCCTGCGGAAAGCACAACGGGGTACCGCCTATCGCTGTGAGCCAGGAAACCTGATGTTCCGGAAAGCCTGTTTCCTCGACGGCAGAGGCTTTGAAGGAAACCTCAAGTATGTACGAGGTGAATATGACTTTATCGTGAACAAATTTGCAGAACGCGGGAATGTGGCTACCGTGACAGCCCCCGAGGCATGGATGATTGAGGATGCACCGACCAAGAAACAGTATCGGAACCGTCTCCTGTATTATATGGAGACACGCAGACATCTCGAACGTTCTTTCGGATACCGACTGCCTGCATGGATGGATCAGTGTGCCCTGCACCTGACCGTCCTGTTCATCGTGGCAGCTTTTGCCTATGGAGGTTTCCTGCTGACAGTGCAGCCATCGGAAGGAAAAGGCTGGCTGTACATCGGCAGTGCCGCCTTGGCCCTCATCATCACCCTCACTGTGCGCAGCATCCTGGGGCAGAGAGGCTGCAGACAGTTTGGTGAACAGATCCCTGTCTGGAAAATCCTGCCATTCGAGATAGCTATGGTATGGAAAGGTCTGTTCAACAAGATCAGATACCGACTGGCCGACAAATACAACTTTATCTGTCACAAAGTGTAACACCATGAGAATCCTGCACTTTATCCCCGAACGCATGCTGGTCGCCGCCGATACGGAGACACCGCAGAGAAGCACCGACATCTCACCCGCATATCTGTCGGTGATCACTACGGGTATGGCCGAAAAGGCCAACGTGCAGGTAGCAAAAACCTTCGCACAGCTGAAACAACTGGCGAAAGAAAAGAAACCCGATATCATCCATATCCACGGCTGCTGGAACCTGTCTGCCTATCAAGTACAGCACTGGGCCACGCACCGACGATACGCCGTGGTACTATCGCTGCACAACGACATGCAACCTTGGCGTATAAGACGTCATTTCTGGCTGCATAAGCTGCCCCTTCTCATCCTCTACCAGCGACAGGCCATCAAATCCGCCGATGCCATCCATGTGTTCAGTCACTCCGAATGCCAACGCATGGAAAGGATGAAGTGGAACAGCCGCATGGCATTGATCAAGAACAGTACGATCTCAGATATTGTTTCCGATGAGCAGATGACCGATGAATGGATGGCATTCTATCAGAAAGTCATAGACAGTAACAGTTTCCGGCTGATGACCGACGAGGACAAAGTCCTCGAAAACGAGATGTTACACTGTGCCATCACAAATAACACTGTCACTACACCCTCTGACATACTTGCCGACAGTCTGAGAAAAATCCTCATCCATGCCAGTGACGAGGGTATCCTCGATGCTGTGAAAAAAGGAGCGGTCTTAATGCAACAAAAGAGCGACGAACTCGTTATTGATACGATAGAACGCTTCCCGCAACGGTTGAAGAAAGAGACAGGTCCCTTAGAAAACGAAAAGATTCTGCCGAAAAGACGACTGACAAAGACCAAGTTCCACAACCTTCTGCAAGACGAGAAGCCCAGCGAAACGGAGCAGCAGCTTATCGTGATGCTTATCAATATTCAGCATGAACTGAAGCATCGGCGACTGTCACGTCGTCATCTCATGGAGTTCTATCAAACACTGCGATTCACGGAATACGACGAAGATAAGTTCCAGCGCATGACAAAGCAGCTGAAGATCCAGAAGTTCGCAGCACGCCTGATGCAAATCCTACATGAGACATTCTACCTGGAGGAGGGTTTCATGCCTATCTCGCCAGTCGATGATAAGAGAACAAACAAATTAAGAAAATCATTACTACAATCGAACACGCAATGAACAGTTATCGTGAAAGCATCGAGAAAGACCTACGCTATCTCGAACTCCTCGCACAATCATTTCCGACGATCGCCGAGGCGAGCACGGAGATCATTAACCTGCAAGCCATCCTGAACCTGCCCAAGGGAACGGAGCATTTCTTGGCCGACCTTCATGGTGCCTACCCTGCTTTCCAGCATGTGCTGAAGAACGCTTCAGGAAACATCAAGAGAAAAGTAGGCGAACTCTTCGGCAACGAGATCCGCGAGAGTGACAAACGGGAACTATGCACGCTGATCTACTACCCGGAACAAAAACTTGAACTGGTGAAACAAAACGAAGAAGACATGGACGACTGGTATCACATCACCATCCATCAGTTAGTGAGGGTATGCCGTGACGTGTCGAGTAAATACACCCGTTCGAAGGTGCGCAAGACCCTTCCTCCCGACTTCTCGTACATCATTCAGGAGCTTCTTCATGAGCGCACAGAAGATAGCGACAAGGCTGCCTACGTGAAGATGATCATCAACAGCATCATTGATACAGGACGTGCCGATGATTTTATCATCGCCATCTGCAACGTCATCCAACGACTGGTCATCGACAAACTACATATCTTAGGTGACATCTACGACCGAGGCCCAGGGGCACATCTCATCCTCGACCTGCTGAAGCAATACAAGAACTGGGATATCCAATGGGGAAACCACGATATCCTGTGGATGGGAGCCTGCGCAGGTAATGATGCCTGTATCTGTAATGTGATACGCCTCTGTCTGCGCTACGCTAATCTTACCACCTTGGAAGAGGCCTACGGCATCAACCTCGTGCCCTTAGCCACCTTTGCCATGGAGACCTACGGCGATGACCCCTGTACGGAATTCATGCCGAAGACCAACGGCGGCAGCGAACACCTTGATGAGAAAGATGCACGTCTCACCGCCATGATGCACAAAGCGATCGCCATCCTGCAGTTCAAGGTGGAGGCACAGATCTTCCATAAACATCCCGAATGGGGCATGGAAGACCGCGACTTGATCGGTACTATCAACACCGAGAAGGGCACATGCATGGTTGACGGCAAGGAGTATCCCATGACATCCTGCCACTTCCCCACCCTATCTTCCTCATCCACAACAGGAGGCAGTGCCCTCACCCCCGAGGAAGAGGCCCTGATGCAACGGCTGCACCATTCGTTCACGGTGAATGAGAAACTGCGTAAACACATCAAGCTCATCTTCTCCCATGGCTGCATGTATTCCATCGTGAACCATAACCTGCTGTTCCATGCCTCCTGTCCGCTGAATGCCGATGGGACACTGAAAGAAGTGACATTGTATCAGAATAAGAAATACAAAGGAAAAGACCTGATGCATTACACAGGCATGCTGATTCGTTCTGCCTTCCAAGGGGACACGAACCCTGAGGAGCGCGACTATGGCATCGACTATTTCCTCTATCTATGGTGCGGGCCTGATAGCATCCTTTTCGACAAATCGAAGATGGCTACCTTCGAACGCTATTTCATCGAAGACAAGGCTACACATAAGGAAGAGAAAGGAAACTATTTCAAACTGCGTGACAACGAGGAGATCTGCGATCATATCCTCGACGCTTTCGGTGTGGAGGGACCGAACCGCCATATCATCAACGGTCATGTGCCCGTGCATGCAGCAGATGGAGAAAATCCCATCAAGGCAAACGGGAAACTGATGGTGATCGACGGAGGGTTCTCACAGCCATACCATAAGACTACCGGAATCGCCGGATATACCCTTGTTTATCATTCCCGAGGCTTCCAACTTGTGCAGCACGAGCCGTTCACCAGTGAGGAGGATGCCGTGAAACGAGGGATCGACATCAAGAGCACCACACAGATCGTGGAGATGACAGCCCAGCGGATGCTCGTGGCCGACACCGATGTGGGTACGGAACTGAAGAAACAGGTGTCAGATCTCCGAGAACTGCTCTATGCCTATCGTCACGGCTTTCTCAAAGAGAAACGTTAAGACATCTCAGTACCATCGGAGGTGCAACAGATGGAGGCGCCGCCGATGGTCATATTCATACACATAGCCATGCTGCCATGCATAATAGGCAATGGTGATGGCTTGCAGATCACTGAACGACGGATGAATCACACGGGCATGGAGATCAAAGTCATAGTAAGTCGTGCGCATAAGCAATCCGTCTTTCCCTCCTAAACGATACAATCGGGTCAGATGCCCATCAGGTGAGAAGGTACAGACTTTCCCGCCATTCACCTGATAAGCATCTACCTGTCCGAAATCCTCTAAGCTGAAGACGATGCACGAGTCGGGGTTATAGTTCCTCCGACCGTCATCGCCATGGATAGCCGCGGCAAGTTCTTGGAGCAGACTGTCATTCCCGGGTTCTTCCCCATCACCTTTCTGACAGGTCTTCACCGAAAAGAGCACGGGCGTCAACAGTAGCAAGATGCAGAATGACAGTATCATCTTCATTCCCGTCAGGAAAGATATCACCCATGCGATCACCACATTTCGTAGTCCTTGCTTTCTATACATACGCTTCACTTTTTGAATAATCATTTCGAGTAAAACTGTACCGTTTCACCGAATGCAAGGACAAAAGTATATGAAAGTGTGTCAGAACACAAAAAAACTTCCTGACATTTGTCTGACATTTCAATGACAGTCGCTGTCAGACCCAGATAAAGACATGGGGATAAAGGACTTACGAAGAGTGGACGTATTCATCGCGAACGCATTTCCGCGCTCCCGACATCAAGAAAAACGAACCTAAAAGGGAAGGATTACGAGGGGATAACTGTAAGATAGTAAGCCCTACCACGGTCTGACTCGATGCGAAGCCTGCCTTGCTCCTCAATGATGGGCTTCACACGACGTATCATCGTATAAAGGGTTTCGCTGGGATCCTCCTTCTTCGGCCAGAGAGCCTCACAAATAGCCTGCTTACTCAGGCGGTGATCCTTAGCCTCAAAGAACATCGTCATCAGTTGCTGCTGCATAGGGGTAAGATGGATGCGGTTTCCCTCATGGTAAAAGCACTGATCGGTGGCAGAATAAGAAAGTCCGCCCAACACGATGGAAGGCTCTGTTACCGTTATATCCTCTTTCATCGAAGAAGGACGATAGCAGAAGGCCATCCAGAGAATTGCCGACAGCATCAAAGCATACGACATTCGTTGATCAGACATCTGGTAAATGGTGGCTATCGAACAATCGGCCGATCCCACCATTTCCAGACGGGATTGTCCGTCACGTCTTGTCACCTTCATGGCCAAATAAGCCCTATCGCGCAGCTCCTCAATGGTGATATACTGGCGATAGGTACGTATGGTATCGGCAGTGATACGGTCACTGCGCTTCTCCATCAGTGTCTTCGACAATGCCTGATGGATATCTTGGTCAATGGCATGTGCGGTCCTACGATAACTGCCTACACCTGTGACAGCCGAGGAAAGCACCAATGCTATAAAGACAAGGACGACGACGTAGGGTTTCATCATGTAATATTAAAAGGGCAGGTCGTCAGCTGCATTCTCTCCTTCCTGTGGCTGAGCAGGTGGGAACGGTGCGGCCTGTTGGGCAGGTTGCTGTACTTGCTGAGTGGACTGAGCCTGTTGCGTGAAGCCTGCTGGCGGTGGCGGGAAAGCACCTGGGGCAGCCATCGGTTGCGCTCCCATGGCAGCAGATTGTGCAGCTGCGGGATCCACACGGTCAACACGCCAGGCAGATAAGGTGTTGTACCAACGACCCTGATATTCGCGGGCATCCACATCGAAGCTCACTCGCAGTTCTTCGCCCACTTGGATATTCATGGCTGCAATACGGTCGGCACCGAACACACGGAAACAACACTTCCTAGGATATTGGTCGTGTGTCTCAATTACATACTCTTGACTCTTCCACGCATTTCCTGTACGAGAAGAGACACCACCCTGCTCTGGGAGCACGGCAATCACTTTACCTTCTATTTCCATAATCTATCATAATATTTTAAACAATTCTCATGATTGTCTGTGTGTCTTCTCCACAAACTTTCTTGTCTTTTTCCTTACGGAGTGCGAAATTAATAAAATAGTTCTTAATCTGGAAACATTTTAAGCGTTTTTTTATTCTTTTATTTTTTTATTCTTTTAATTTTTCGTATTTTTGTAGCCAGTTTATTAAATAGGTAATAACTAAAAACATCATACCAATGAGATTTACACTATCAAGTTCTGCCTTGAGCAGTCGCCTGTCAACCCTTTCGAAGGTGATCAACAGCAAGAACGCGCTGCCCATTCTGGATTGTTTTCTTTTTGAAGTCGTGAACAACACACTGGCCATTACCGCTTCCGACAGTGAAAACGTGATGAAAACCAGCATACCCCTTGACGACAGCGACGGTGAAGGGAAATTTACCGTAAACAACCGTACCATTTTGGATGCCGTGAAGGAGCTACCCGAACAACCGCTCACCATCGATGTGGATACCAACAGTTTTGCCATCAAGGTGATCTACCAGAATGGTCTGTACAACTTCACTGGTCAGAATGCCGAAGAGTATCCTCTGGTACAGGCTATGCCTGAAGGTGCCACAACTCTGTCACTGCCTTCAAATGTACTGGCAGACAACATCTCACGTTCCGTCTTCGCCACAGCTTCTGAGGAGTTGCGTCCAGTGATGAACGGTATCTATTTCGACCTCACCCCCGATGCCCTGGCTATCGTTGCCAGCGACGGTCATAAACTGGTACGCAACAGAATATTCAGCGTTAAGACCGAAGTGCCCACGGCTTTCATCCTTCCGAAGAAACCTGCCACCCTGCTGAAGAACGTGTTAGTAAAAGATGACAGCGATCTGTCGATTCGTTTCGACGACCGTAACGCTGAGATCACCTTTGGCGACACCCTCCTGCAATGTCGTCTGATCGAAGGTCGGTATCCTAACTACAACAGTGTGATTCCCCAGGACAATCCGAACCAGCTGACGATCGACCGAAAGGTGCTCATCGGTGCCCTGCGCCGTGTGCTCCCCTTCGCCAGTGAGAGCAGTCAGCTGATCCGTCTGCACTTAGAGAACGGGAAAATCGAGATATCCTCCGAAGATATAGACTTCGCCACCAGTGCCAAGGAAGAGATTCCTTGTGACTACAGCGGTAACAGCATGAACATTGGCTTCAAAGGATCATCACTCAGTGACATCCTGAACAATTTAGCCAGCGATGAAGTCGAACTGCAACTGGCCGATCCCAGTCGCCCCTGTTTGATCATCCCCTGCACTCAACCCGAGAACGAAGACGTGCTCATGCTGATTATGCCTATGCTCCTGAACGATTAACAGGTAAAAACATGAAACTCAATCTTACTAAGCCCCTTATTGTCTTCGATTTGGAGACAACGGGGCTTGATCTTGTTAAGGACAGGATCATCCAGATATCTTATATTAAAGTGTATCCCGACGGCAAAGAAGAGCGGGAGAACTTATTCGTAAACCCCGAGAAAGAGATCCCCGCCGAGGTGGTTCAACTAACGGGTATCACCAATGAACAAGTAAAGGAACAGCCTACGTTCAAGCAACTGTCGGCAAAGTTATTAAAGAATTTTCAAGGCTGTGACTTCGCCGGCTTCAACTCCAACCATTTCGATGTTCCCATGCTGGCAGAGGAGTTCCTGCGCGCAGGCTATGACTTTGATTTCTCAAAGTGCCGATTGATCGATGCACAGACCATCTTCCACAAGATGGAACGTCGTAATCTCGCAGCTGCTTATAAGTTCTACTGCGGACGGAAGATGGAGGATGACTTCACCGCCCACAAAGCTGATGAGGATACAGAAGCCACCTACCGCGTACTGCAAGGGGAACTCGACATGTATGCCCCAGGCAAGCAAGAGGAACCGGAACGGCAGCTGAACAATGACATGGACGAGCTTGCCGCTTTCTCAAAGACAAACGACAATGTTGACTTTGCCGGGCGCATTGTATGGAGAGAAATGACAGATGCGCAAGGGAAGGTGCTGGCCGATGAAAACGGGCAACCACGGAAATACGAGGTATTCAACTTCGGAAAGTATAAAGGATGGGGCGTCGCCGACGTACTCCACCGTGATCCCGGATACTATAGCTGGATGCTGTCGAGTGACTTCACTTACAACACCAAGCAGGTGTTGACACGTATTCGTCTTCGTGAATTCAACAACCGATCATAATATGTGAGCAGATGACAAGGACAAGAACCACATGGCAGAAGATCTCCCTTTCCTCGTTCAGGCCTATCTTTCCCAAAGGTCTGAAAGGTTTCCTCTATGGGGTTATCCTTTTCTTCTCCATGATCTGTCAGACTGTCCAAGCCCAGGAACTGTTGGCCAAGGTGGTCATTAACCACAAACAGATTCAAGGCACCGATGCCAGTGTTTTCGACAACCTGCAGCAAACGCTGGAGCAATTCATCAACGAACGACAATGGACAGCCTTGCATTTTCAGAAGAACGAGCGTATCCAGTGCAACTTCAACATTACAGTGACCAAGTATGACCAGAGCGAGAACCTGTTCAGCTGCACTGCTTTGATTCTTGCCAACCGACCGGTTTATAATGCATCTTATACCACTACCTTATATAATAATAGGGACGCAGACTTCAACTTCCAGTTCACACAGTTTGACCAGCTGAACTTCAACGAGGAGATGATCGACAATCAGCTCACGGCACTCATCGCCTACTATGCCTACCTGATTATCGGCATGAACCTCGACTCTTTCGCCCCGATGGGCGGAGAAGACATCCTGCAACGTTGCCTGAACCTGGCTAACAATGCCCAGAACCTGAACTTTCCCGGATGGAAAGCCTTCGACAACAGCAGGAACCGTTTTGCCATCATCAACGACTACATGGAAGGTGCCATGAAACCCTTCAGACAGTTGCAATATGACTACTATCGCACAGGACTTGACGAAATGGCGAACAACGTGGAACGAGGCCGGACCAATATCAGTTCAGCCCTTGAGAACGATCTGAAGAAATGTCACGAGGACCGTCCACTGAGCCTTCTTCCCCAGATATGGACCGACTACAAGAAAGATGAGTTGTCGAACATATACAAAGGAAAAGGCACACAAAAGGAAAAAGAAACGGTCTATGACATCCTGTTCTCCATCAATGCCTCACAGAACAATTACTGGGAGAAAATCAAGGAATAGCTTTATCGAAGGAAAACAATGATCAAGCAACTTTATATCAAGAACTTCACCCTGATAGACACGTTGGACATGACCTTCCTGCCGGGGTTCTCCGTCATTACAGGAGAAACGGGCGCGGGAAAGAGCATCATCCTGGGAGCCATCTCTCTCTTACTGGGACAACGTGCTGACACCAAGGCCATCAAGAGTGGTGCTGAGCGATGTGTCATCGAAGCACATTTCGACCTCAGCCGCTATCAGATGGAGTCGTTTTTCAATGACCATGACATCGAATATGATGCCACTGACTGCATCCTCCGACGCGAGCTGACGGCCTCAGGAAAGAGCCGTGCCTTCATCAACGACACTCCAGTTCAACTCACACTGATGCGACAGCTCGGGCAACAGTTAGTGGATATCCACTCACAGCACAAGAACCTGTTACTGCAAGAAGAGGACTTTCAGCTTCATGTGGTGGATATCATTGCCGATGACCATCAGCTGCTGGAGGTCTATCAACAGCTCTACCAAGATTACCTCACGGCGAAAAAAGCAGTGAAAGAGATGCAGGAAACCATGAAACGGGCGAACGAAAGCGAGGATTTCATGCGCTTCCAGCTTACAGAACTTAACGAAGCCCAATTACGGGAGGGGTTACAAGAGGAACTGGAACAGGAAAGTGAGACCCTCTGTCATGCCGAAGAAATCAAAAGTGCCCTTTACAACACCGACCGTTTCCTCACCCACGATGACGGAGGAATCATCGAACAGATGAAAGAGGCCTCACGCACACTGACCGCTATTCAGGGTGTATATCCTGATATCAAGGAAGCCGCTGCACGATTGGACAGCTGCTATATTGAGTTGAAAGATATCGCCGACGAAGTGAGCAGTCGGGCAGAAGACTTCGACTTCAACCCCCAACGGATGGAAGAGATCAATACGGCTCTCGATACCATTTACTCTTTAGAGAAGAAGCATCACGTAGAGACCGTGGAAGAACTGTTGGCCATCCGCGACCAGCTCCGTCAAGAGTTAGACCGAATAGATCATAGCGAGGAGGAGATGAGCCGTCTCTATGAAGAGGAAAAACTGTTGCGAGGAAAATGCGAACAGACAGCAGCCAAGCTCACCAAGCTCCGCGAGAAAGCAGCAAGAACCATCGAGAAGGAGATGTTGAAGCGCCTCGTTCCCTTAGGGATCCCTCATGTCCGCTTTGAGATTCTTCGCGAAGACAAGCCCCTGTCGGCTGATGGCTCCGACCGTATCAGTTTTCTGTTCAGTGCCAACACCAACACACCTCTGCAGCCTGTGAGCGAAGTAGCATCTGGCGGAGAGGTGGCCCGTGTGATGTTGTCACTGAAAGCGATGATCAGCGGTGCTGTCAAACTGCCGACGATCATCTTTGATGAAATCGACACTGGTGTGAGTGGAAAGATCGCGGAGATGATGGCAAAGATCATGCAGGAGATGGGAGCAGCCGACCGTCAGGTAATCAGCATCACTCACCTGCCCCAGATTGCCGCACGCGGTACCACCCATTATAAAGTATATAAGGAGGAAACTCCGCAGGGAACAACCTCACGCATGCTCATGCTCAACCCTGAGGAACGCGTGCAGGAGATTGCCCAGATGCTGAGTGGCAGCGATATTTCCGAAGCAGCCATCAGTAATGCGAAAGAGTTACTCAAACAGTCATGACAAAAGATTATGAGAAATATCAGATTATTCATAGCTGCAGCCATCATGCTCTGCAGCTCCTATGTACAAGCACAGCCATCCGCTGTCAAGAACACTGCTAAGAGTGTGTTCTCCCTCACCACGTTCCGCGCCGACGGATCCTTGCTGGCCTCGTCACATGGTGTCTTCGTGGGAAGTAACGGGGAAGCAGTAAGTGAACTGAAACCATTCATCGGTGCAGCCTCGGCTGTTGTCATCGACCAGAAGGGAAACAAGATGGACGTGACACGTATCCTGGGTATCAACGACATCTACAATGCCGCCCATTTCAGGGTGAACGGGAAGACGACACCTGCCGTCCTGGCCTCATCGCCTGCTGCCAATGGTGCCTCAGCCTGGTTGGTGGGATATGGTGTGAAGGATCCTGAGATCATCAACACCCGAGTGAAGAGCATGGAGACCTTCATGGACAAGTATGCCTACTACATCTTCGGGATGAACGCGCCCGACAACGCCATCGCCTGCCCGTTTGTCAATGACAACGGTGAGGTGCTCGGGTTGCTGCAGGTGAGCAACACCTCTTTCGACACCCATGCCACCGATGCACGTTATATCAGCAGTCTGGCTACCCACGGACTGTCATACAACGATGCCAACATCAAACAGATCGGCATCCCCTGCGCCATGCCCACAGACCTCACCCAAGCACAGCTCACCTTGGTGATGGCCAGTCAGAGCGGTGACTCACTGAAACACATGGCAGCCATTGATGATTTCTGTAAGCTCTTCCCTGCCGAGCCTGACGGCTATGATGCACGGGCACGAATGCAGGCCTCCAAGAGAAGGTTTGATGATGCCGACAAAACCATGGAACAATCCATCCAACTGGTGGAGAAGAAGGATGAGGCCCACTACAATTTCGGGAAACTGATCTATGACAAGGTTCTGTATCAGGCAGATGCGCCCTATGAGAAATGGACGCTCGACAAAGCATTAGAAGAGGTCAATGAAGCCTATGCGCTCTCACCTCAGCCCGGCTATCAGCATCTCGCTGCTCAAATCACGTTCTCGAAGGCTGAATACCAGAAGGCCCACGACATGTTCATGACGCTTTATCAGGACAAAGACTTCAAGAATCCGGAACTCCTCTACGAGGCTGCCCGGTGCAAGCAGATGCTGAATGCACCGGCAAAAGAGGTCATCGCATTGCTGGATAGTGCCATCAATACCACTGATACCCTACAGATAGTAAGTGCCGCCCCTTACTTCCTGACACGTGCCGCAGCATACGAGCAGGCCGACAGCTTCCGTCAGGCAGTCTTCGACTACACCCGCTACGAATATCTGATGCGAGGAAACGTCAATGCCAACTTCTACTATATCCGTGAACAAGCCGAGGTGAAAGGCCATCTGTTCCAGCAAGCCTTGGGAGATATCGCCCGTGCAATCATTCTCGATCCACAAGAACCCACCTACTATGCAGAGATGGCTTCCCTGCAGCTGCGGGTGAACATGATCGACGAAGCGATGAAGACTGCTGAACGCTGTGTGGAGATTGCGCCGAGCTACAGCGACGGTTTCCTTTTATTAGGTCTGGCACAGGTAAAGAAAGGACAAAAAGAGGAGGGAATTGCTAACTTACAGAAAGCAAAAGAGTTAGGAAATACACAGGCAGATGCCTTGATTGACAAATATTCGAAGTAAATTTGCAAAAAATCTCAAATAAATTTCCGTATCACACAGAAAACTCGTATCTTTGCAGTCCGAAATTAGTTAGATAACATTTAATCATTCATAAAAGATATGACAAAAGCAGAAATTATAGAGGAGATTGTTTCCAGAACAGGGGTGGCCAGAAAAGACGCCTCTGCCTCTGTTGAAGCCTTTATGGAGATTATCAAAGGTAGCCTTTTAGAGAAGAAAGAGAATGTTTATCTGCGTGGCTTTGGCAGCTTCATTGTTAAGCACCGTGCAGAGAAGACCGCTCGCAACATCTCTAAGAACACTACTATCGTCATCGCTGCACACGATTTCCCCAGCTTCAAGCCAGCTAAGAGTTTCGTGGCAAAGATGAAGGGCGAGTAAATACAATCTTCCCGGCAGGTACAGTCCCCTGTACCATTTATGAAAGGATTTTAGTTACACATTATTAATATTTATAGTTATGCCAAACGGAAAAAAGAAAAAAGGCCACAAGATGGCTACGCACAAGCGTAAGAAAAGATTAAGAAAGAATCGTCATAAGAGCAAGTAACCATACTTGCTCTTATGGTAAATAAGAAAAAGCAGAAATGACAAGCGAAGTTGTAATTGACGTCCGACCGAAAGAGATCTCAATTGCGCTGCTCGAAGACAAAAACCTGGTTGAATACCAGACAGAGCCACGATCGGTATCTTTCGCTGTCGGGAACATCTACATCGCCAAAGTGAAGAAACTGATGGCGGGACTCAACGCCAGTTTCGTTGATGTAGGGTATGAACGCGACGCCTTTCTGCATTATCTTGACCTGGGAAACCAATTCAGTTCCTATGAGAAGTACCTCAAGCAGGTACAGAGCGACAGAAAAAAACTTTATCCATTTGCCAAGGCATCTCGCCTGCCCGACCTGAAGAAAGACGGCAGCGTGGCCACCACGCTACAGAAAGATCAGGAGGTGCTGGTACAGATTGTCAAAGAACCCATTTCCACCAAAGGGCCGCGGCTCACCGCAGAACTCAGTTTCGCCGGCCGCTACCTGGTGCTTGTTCCATTCAACGATAAAGTTTCTGTATCTTCTAAGATCAAAAGTGGTGAAGAGCGTGCACGCCTCAAGCAGCTCATCCAGAGCATCAAGCCCAAGAACGTGGGCGTCATCGTGCGCACAGTGGCAGAGGGCAAGCGTGTGGCAGAGCTCGACACCGAATTAAAGATTCTCCTGAAGCGTTGGGAGGATGCCATTACCAAAGTACAGAAAACCACCAAACGTCCCCAGCTCGTCTATGAGGAGACCAGTCGTGTCGTTGCTTTGTTGCGCGACCTGTTCAATCCCTCGTATGAGAACATCTATGTGAACGACGAGCAGGTATTCCAAGAGGTGAAAGACTATGTCACACTCATCGCCCCTGAAAAGGCGGGCATCGTCAAGCTCTATTCTGGTAATGTGCCTATCTTTGACAATTTCAATATCACCAAGCAGATCAAGTCGAGCTTCGGCAAGACCGTCAACTACAAGCACGGTGCCTATCTCATCATTGAGCACACAGAGGCCATGCACGTCGTCGATGTGAACAGCGGAAACCGTACCAGAGCAGAGAAAGGACAGGAGGGCAATGCCCTGGAAGTGAATCTCGGTGCCGCCGACGAACTGGCAAGACAGTTGCGTTTACGAGATATGGGAGGCATCATCATCGTTGACTTTATCGACATGAATCTGGCAGAAGACCGGCAGATGCTCTATGAGCGCATGTGTAAGAACATGCAGAAAGATCGTGCACGGCATAATATTCTGCCGCTGAGTAAGTTCGGCTTGATGCAGATTACACGCCAACGTGTTCGTCCGGCGATGGATGTGAATGTTGAAGAAGAGTGTCCGACGTGTTTTGGCAGTGGCAAGATCAAATCAAGTATCCTGTTCACCGACCAATTGGAAAGGAAGATTGACAACCTGGTCAATAAGATTGGCGTCAAACGATTCTATCTGCACGTCCACCCGTATGTGGCTGCTTATATCAACCAAGGCCTCATCAGTATGAAGCGCAGGTGGCAACTCAAATACGGTCGTGGTGTGCATGTGATCCCCTCTCAGCAGATGGGTTTCTTGCAGTATGAGTTCTATGACAGCAAGAAGCAATTGATTGACATGCGTGAGGAGATTGAAAACCAATAGAAAAAACGAGCTGTGATTCACACGGCTCGTTTTTTTGTGATGATTCAACAGATAGCCAAGAGGAATGGACACGAGTAAGTGAGAGAAAACGCGTCATTTCTTCGATTGATGCGGAAAGAAGTTTTCAAAATGTCTCATATCTTTTATCTGAAGAAGCATCCTGATGATTTTCTATTCCAAAACATTCCCCGTTTGCACATTTTTAATTAACTTTGCAATCAAACTATATCATTACATTATGTTTTATAAGAAGTTACTATTCACACTGGCCCTGACAGTAGCCAGTCACTACAGTGCAAAGGCTCAGTTGGTAATCAATGAGCTGATGCAGTCGAATGTCGAGTGTATCATGGACGACCTGAATGAGTTCCCAGACTCTTGGGTTGAGTTATACAACAGCGGTTCCGAGGCTGTCAACCTCAAAAACTATCAGATCAGCAACAAGAACAAGGTGAAGAAAGCCTGGCAGTTGCCTGACATGACCGTGGAGCCACAAAGCTATGTGTTGATCTACTGCGACAAGGAAGGAATAGCTGACAAGCCTCTCCATGCCGATTTCCGTCTGGAATCAGGCAAGGGCTGTACGGTTTACCTTTTCAAGGACAAAAATGCGGAGCCTGTTGACAGTCTCCCCTACATAGATGAAAAGCCCATGCCCAAGATGCCTGCACCCGATGTGGCCTTCGGTCGCAAAACCGACGGTGCTGCCGAGTGGGGCTACCAGCTCACGCCGACACCAGGCAAGGCCAACACGGGCGAGACCTGCAAAGCCAAGCAGATTTTAGGAGCTCCTGTGTTCAGCATACCGGGTCATGTCACCTCAGGCAATGAGGCCATCACCCTCGAACTGAATCTGCCCGAAGGTGCTCCCGAAGGTGCCTATATCACCTATACGACCAACGGCAGCGAGCCCGTCGCATCCAGTACGAAGTACACGGAGGCTCTGACGATCAGCAAGACGACAGCCATCCGCGCCAAAGTATTCTGCGAGGGATGGCTCTCCCCGTTGAGCACCGCCCAGTCGTATATCTTCCATCCAAGGGAGATGACCATTCCCATTTTCTCCGTCCAGACTGATGACAGGTATCTGAACGACAAGAAGATCGGTCTTTTCGCCAACAACAACAGCAAGGAAGACAAGAAGACACACGACTGGCGTCGGCCTGTCAACGTAGAGTTCTTCCCCGTCGAGGGTGAGGCGAGTGCCATCAACCAACCCGGTGAGACACGTATCCAAGGCGGACAGTCACGTGCAAATGCCCTCAAGTCGATGGTCTTCTATGCCAACAAGCGTTTTGATCCCAACAACAAGCGTTTCTCATACGAGTTCTTCCCCGACCAGAAGCCAGGTGTGACAGAATTCAAGTCGTTCTCGCTGCGTGATGGTGGTAACGACTTCAGCGACATGTACTTCCGCGATCTCATTATCCAGCGCACCATGGGACCGAATGTTGACCTCGACTGGCAGGCCGGGCACTCTGCCGTCCTCTACATCAACGGTGAGTACATGGGAATGCTCAACATCCGCGAGCGTTCCAACGAAGACAATATCTACAGTAACTACGACGGTCTTGAGGATGTTGACGAGATTGAGATTGCTCATGAGAAGGAGAACAACAAGGATATGTTCATCGAGGAGTTGAAGGAGGGTGATGACGAATTCTACCAAGCCTTCAAGCAGTTCTACAGCGAGAAGGGTCACACCAAAGCTGAATATGAGGAGTGGATGGATGTCAGCGAGTACCTGAACATCATGGTGATGAACCTCTTCTACGGCAACATCGACTTCCCCGGTAACAACATCGTGTTCTGGCGTCCCAACGACGATGCCAAAGACTGTCCCCTGCCCAAGAGATGGCGCTTCATCGTGAAGGACACCGATTTCGGACTCGGACTCTACGGTAGGAAATCCGACTATAACACCATCGATTTGCTCTATAACCCAAGCAAACACCCTAATGACAACTGGGCTTTCACCGAACCGGCCACCCTTCTTTTCAAGAATATGATGGAAGATCCCGATATGCTGAAGATGTTCATCGACAAGAGCTGTGTCTTTATGGGCGACTTCATGAATGCCGAGGGAACAGGTGCCACCATGGATGCCATCTTAGACGAGGCATTGGAAGAGTTTGTGGCTCACCGCGACAAGTACAATCCCGGCTGGGGAGGCTGGGGCAACGACAACCGCCAAGACATCCTCAACAAGTTCGAGGATGCCAAGAAATGGCTTGCAGGATATGAGGAAGCCGGCTGGGGAGGCTGGTGGGGCGGTGGTCAGACTACCGTCTATCTGCCCCGTACCGACTATTTCCTTCAGTTCCTGAGCGAACAGTACAAGCTGGGCGATGCCATCCCCGTGACCATCAACAAGGATCTCACCGGATTGTCTGCCAAGATTCTCGTCAACGACATCCCGCTCTCACAAGGAACCTTCAACGGTAAGCTTTTCGTGAACCGTCAGGTTACGCTACAGGGCATTGGCACCGATGACCAGACTGTGACAGGATGGGACATCGAGCAGACTGCCTCTGACGGTACCGTCACCAAGACGCATATTGACGGAGCCACCTACACGTTCAATATGCCCACATGTAAGGAACTTGCCATCGATGCTGTCATCGGTAAGCAGACAGGTATTGCCAATGCCGAGGTGAAAGACTGGAAGTGGAACGTGGCTGATAACACCTTATATGTAAATGGTGTCGCCGCTGGCACACTCGTCAGCCTGTACAACCTCCAGGGTATGCTGCTGAACCAGTTCAAGGCTGATGGCTCTTCCATCCAGATGCCTATCCAGAACGGTCAGGTATTCATCTTGAAGGTAGGTACTGAATCCATCAAAGTGAAGTAAGGAACGACTTCCTTTTCTTCCCTCAAACGGGAAAAAGCTCCCCGGCATGAAAAAAACATCCAAAATGTTCTTTTATGCCGGGGATTTTACTATCTTTGCACAAGAATTGCCGACTGCGGCCATTCATGTATCTTAGATGCTATCACCACTAACAGAACTGATATGAAAAGATCTTTACTCACGACATCGCTCTGTGTCCTTGTCACGCTCCATGCCGGAGCACAATTGGTAATCAACGAAGTGATGCAATCGAACATCGACTGTATCATGGATGACCTCAATGAGTTCCCTGATTCCTGGGTGGAATTATATAATGCAGGCTCTACCGTTCTGAATCTCAGCCAATATAAACTTGGCATCAGCGAAAAGGCCGATGAAGCCTGGCAGTTGCCCAGTCGCACGGTAGCCAGTCATCAGTATGTCATTATCTACTGCGACAAGGAGGATACAGGCATTCATGCCCCCTATCGCATCGACTCTGGTAAGAGTGACGGTATCTGGCTGTTCCAAAACGGAGAAGTAGCCGACTGTGTTCTGAAGCTCAAGAAACAGCCTGCCCCCAACATCGCCTATGGCCGCAAAGAAGACGGCGCTGAAAAATGGGGATATCAGGCCACACCCACTCCGGGAGCGGCTAACTGCGGCAAACTATGTTCCGATTTGTTAGGCGATCCCGTTTTCAGCAGTCCGGGTAAGGTACTTAAGAGCGGCAACGCAACCAGACTAACCATTTCGTTGCCTGAGGGAGCTCCTGAGGGAACGGTAATCCGCTACACCACCGACGGCTCAGAGCCTACGGCTGCCAGTCCCATTTTCAGTCCCATCTTGATAAAGGAGAACACGGTGATTCGCGCCAAGTTGTTCTGCGACGGTTATCTCTCACCCCGTTCCCTTACACAGAGTTATATCTTCTTCCCCACTGACCGTGAACTTACACTCCCCGTGATAAGCATCTCCACCGACAATAGATATCTAAACGATCCGAAAATAGGTATCTACGTGGAAGGAACATACCAGAACGGCAAAAAGAACTTTGAGTTCGACTGGCGACGTCCCATCAACTTTGAGTTTTTTGAAACAGAAGGGAAAGAGAGTGCCCTCAACCAACTCTGCGAGACCCGCATACAGGGCGGAGCCACACGTACCAATGCCCTTAAATCACTGGCCATCTATGCTAATAAACGCTTTGGCACCAAACGGTTCGAATATGAATTCTTCCCCGATCAGAAGCCAGGACTGACTGACTTCAAGTCGCTCGTACTCCGAAACTCGGGCAATGACTTCGACTATCTCTACAACCGCGATGCCATCATGCAGCGATCTATGGCGCAGCATGCTGACCTCGACTGGCAGGCATGGCAACCTGCCATCATCTACATTAACGGACAATACCGCGGGATGCTAAACATCCGTGAGCGTTCCAACGAAGACAATATCTATACCAACTACGACGGACTGGAAGACATCGACTTGTTTGAAAACTGGAACGAGCTGAAGGAAGGCACATGGGATAACCTTAATGCCTTCAAGGCTTTCTATGCTGAGCACAACCACACATTGGAAGAGTATGCGAAGTGGATGGACTGGGAGGAGTTTTTCAACCTCATGATCATGAACCTCTACTTCGACAATGAGGACTTCCCCTGCAACAATATCGTCATGTGGAGGCCTCGTACCGATGAGGGCAAATGGCGCTGGATTGCCAAAGACACCGATTTCGGTCTCGGACTCTATGGCACCAATCCCAGCTACAATACGATCGCATGGGTCAATCAATACGGCTATGATAACTACCATAACAGTTGGGCAAACGAATGGTCGGGCACGCGTCTGTTCCGCCGTATGATGGAAGATCCTGATCTTCAACGGGAGTTCCTCGACCGCTGTGCCATCTATATGGGAGACTTCCTCAACGAAGAGGGCGTACGTGCCATCTGGGATCCCATGTACGAGATGATTAAGACAGAGTATCCCTACCACCGTAAACTTTTCAATGAATGGTGGCCTAAATATAATGATATACTGAACGAAGCTCGTAACTGGCTTGCCAAGCGCACAGGTGAGTTCTACAAACAGTTAGGCAACTACTACAAACTGGCAAACCCCGTTCCCATGACCATCAATACGAATCAGGAACAAGTGGAAGGCAGCTACACCTTCAACGGCATCAAACTATCTAAGGGCTGCTTCGACGGTAAGTTCTACGCCCATCGCAGTGTCACCCTGCAGGGCGAAGCCCCCGAAGGTAAGGAGGTGACGGGATGGGACATCATACAGGTAGCCACTAACGGTGTGGTGAAGAACGACCATGTACCGGGAAACAGCTACTCGTTTACGATGCCTGCCTGTCAGAAGCTGATCATCCAGGCAGTGGTTGAGGTGCAGAGTGGCATTTCACAAGTGCAGAACCGCCACTGGAAATGGCAGGGCAACGGACAGAGCCTGTTTCTCTCTGATGTGCCCAGCGGCACCGTCGTCACCCTCTACACCCTCCAGGGCATCCCATTGTCGCAGGTGAGATCCGACGGTTCCACCCTCCAGCTCCCCCTACCCTACAGGCACCAGGTGTATATCTTAAAGGTCGGTGACAGGAGCGTGAAAGTGGAGAGCGAATAGGAGGCCGCCCAAGGGTGTTAATATTTGATAACAATTTAAGTTCTCATTTTACCTTTTGGCAGACGGAACGTCTAATTAAATATTTTATTATCAACATCATTTAATTATTTCTATTTATGAAAAGACTTGTATTTTCTTTGTTGGCTCTCGCGAGCCTGACAGCATCAGCACAGTTTGGTGCCCAGAGAGGGAATCCCATCGTACCTTCAGTAGCTGCAGAGGCAGAGGATTTCAAACCTGCTATCACCAATCAGGAGAACAAGCAGTTCCCGGCAGTGAACTCCAAACGTCAGGTTCGTGCACAGATCACTGCTCCCCAAGCTACTTTCGTTGGCCTCGACATCGCCGGTAAGATCTATGAGATGACGAAAGATGAGAACGGTGTATGGACTGGTACTTCAGAGCCACAGGACGAAGGCTTCCACTACTACCAGCTGAACATCGACGGTGCAAACGTACCCGATCCGAACAGTTTGTATTACTATGGTGCCAGCCGTTGGGGCAGCGGCATCGAGATTCCTTCTGCCGATCAGGATTTCTGGCAGGTGAAGAATGTGCCGCAGGGTACCATGAGCGAGGTTTTCTATTGGTCAACCTACACCGAGCAGATGCGCCGCTGTCATGTTTATCTGCCACACGAGTACTTCACCAATCCCACGAAGAAGTTCCCCGTTCTGTATCTCCAGCACGGCATGGGTGAGAACGAGTACGGATGGGCCGAACAAGGACACACCGCACAGATCATGGATAACCTGATTGCCGAAGGAAAGGCCGTTCCCTGCATCATCGTGATGGACAATGGTCTGAACACACGCCGTCCCGGTGAACCTGCAGGCTTTGGCGGCTTCGGTGGTGGACAGCGCCCTCAGGCCGCTCCGGGAGCACGTCCGCAAGGACAACGCCCGCAAGGTGCTCCCCAAGGTATGCGTCCGCGCCAGCAGGGGGCTCCCGGACAAGGTGGTCAGCGCCCGCAGGGAGGTCGTCGCGGCTTCGGTGGTTTCTCCGAGGGGTTCAAGAACGTACTCTTTAACGATATCATCCCGATGGTTGAGAAGAACTACCGCGTGATTGCCGATGCACAGCACCGAGCCTATGCCGGATTGTCTATGGGTGGTATGCAGGCACGTGAGATCACGCTGGCCAACCCCGAGAAGTTCGCTTACGTGGGATCCTTCAGCAGCGGCGCATGGAACGTTGATCAAGTGAAGAACGCTGAAGGTTTCGCCAAGAACGTCAAACTGCTATTCATGAGCGGTGGCGGCAAAGAGAACATGGGCTGTGTAGAGGCTGCCAAGAATATCAAGGAGCAACTCGGCATGAATGCCGTTGGCTATGAATCGCCCGGAACAGCACACGAGTGGCACACCTGGCGCCGTAGTCTGTATCAGTTCGCACAACTGTTGTTCAAGTAATCGTGCCCCCGATAACAGAAACAACAACACGAAAAAGCCCGGAAAGAAGCATGTTCTTTCCGGGCTTTTTCGTTGTCTTCGTGTTACAAAACAAATTGTTTTGTCATCTAAGAAAGGTCAGTTTAGGAAGTAAGAACCGTCTTCTTAGAGAACAAAACAATTTGTTTTGTTCTTTGAGTTCAAGGTAGGAAGACACTAAACACTTCCTGTTTGTCTCGGAAAAGGTGTGTTTTTAAAGTTGAAAGAAAAGATTTATCATGCAATGACACTTAAATTATATTAAATATCGACAAAATTGGAAAAATATTTGTACCTTTACCGCCAAATTAGCTCAAATACAGTTCATGTATAGAAAGCCCCAAAAAAAACTATTAAATTTCAATCAGTCAATAAGATGAATCATTTAAGACAAGGGATACTCATCGCCATCTTCATCATCTGTGGCACAATGAGTGGTTTCGCACAGGAAGTAAAGGGCGAAACAGGTAAATGGACTTTCGTCGGACAGCTGACGAACGAAGAAGATACGCTGTGGGTGTTTCCTACAGGAATGAGCACCACGGGTGTCCCCGCACCTCGTACCCTCGGACCTCGACAAAAGAAGCAAATAATCAAAACAACAATACAACGAAATCTTAGAAGACATTGGTCAAGAAACTGATACAACAGGTGAGGCAGTTCCGAACTGCCTCCATCCTCACCCCCATCTTCACCGCTTTAGAGGTGGTAATGGGGGTTTTGATCCCATACGTCACCTCATGGATCATCGACCGCGGCATCATGGCTGGCGACATGAATAAGGTCTATCTCTTCGGTGCCCTGATGTTGGTGATGGCATTCTTCAGCATGCTCTTCGGCATCCTGTCAGGAAGATTCTCCGCATACGCCTCCTCGGGGTTCGCCTATAACCTTCGGAACGCGATGTACGAAAACATCCAGACTTTTTCGTTCTCGAACATCGACAAATACTCCAGTGCCGGACTGATCACCCGTATGACCACCGATGTACAGAGTCTTCAGCAAGCTTTCCAGATGCTCATGCGTATCTCTGTGCGTGCTCCGCTGAACCTGGTCTTCAGCGTCTTCATGTGTATGTTCATCAATCTGAAGATGAGTGCAATCTTCCTCGTGGCACTGGTCATCCTCGGTACAGCCTTGTACTTCATCATCTCCCGTACAGTGAAACTCTATGCCCAGGTGTTCCGTCGCTACGACGACCTGAACAATACGATGCAAGAGAACATCACCGCCATCCGCGTGGTGAAAGCTTTTGTACGAGAGGATTTCGAGAACAAGAAATTCAGCAAAGCCACCGAAGCCCTGTATAAGCTGTTCGTCAAGACAGAGAGTCTGCAAGCCCTGAACCACCCCATCATGATGATTGTGGTCTATGGCTGTATCATTGCCCTGTCGTGGTTCGGCGCACAGTTCATTGTGATTGGTGAGCTCACTACCGGACAACTCACCTCGTTGTTCACCTACGTGATGACCATCCTCTCCTCACTGATGATGCTGTCGATGATCTTCGTAAACCTCACCATGAGTGCTGCCAGTACGAAACGAGTGATCGAGATCATCGATGAGAAAGCCGACATCGCCAATCCCTTAAACGATGCCGTGATGGAGGTTCAGGATGGGAGTATTGACTTTGAGAACGTCAGTTTCAGCTATCATCCCACCAAGAGTGAGTCAGAGGCCGAGACATCCTATGCCATCCGCCATATCAACCTGCATATCGACAGCGGAGCTACGATCGGGATCATTGGCGGCACAGGTAGCGGAAAATCCTCTTTGGCCACACTGGTCAGTCGTCTCTACGATGCCACCCAGGGTGTAGTGAAGGTGGGGGGCGTGGATGTCAGACGATACGACCTCACCACCTTACGTGAAGAGGTATCGATGGTATTACAGAACAACGTCCTGTTTGCCGGGACGATTCTCGACAACCTGCGCTGGGGAAAGGAAGATGCCACATTGGAAGAATGCAAGGAAGCCTGTCGTATGGCATGTGCCGATGAGTTCATCGACCAGATGCCAGAGGGCTACAACACTTATATAGAGCAGAACGGGAGCAACGTGTCGGGAGGACAAAAGCAACGACTGTGCATTGCCCGTGCCTTACTGAAGAAGCCGAAGATCCTGATCCTCGACGACTCCACCAGTGCCTGCGACACGTCCACTGACGCGAAGATACAAAAGGCTTTCAGAGAGGAGCTGCCCGACATGACGAAACTCATCATCGCCCAGCGTATCCAGAGTGTGCAGTATGCCGACCGCATCATCGTCATGCAGAGTGGACAAGTGACAGGTTTCGACACCCACGAGAACCTGCTGAAGAGCAATACCCTCTATCAGGAGATCTATCATATTCAGACCAAGGATAAGGGAGACTTTGATCATTGAACTATGAACTTTGAACTATGAACTTTGAACTTTGAACTTTGAACTATGCCACCAAGAATGAACATGGGTCCCGGCGGAAGAGGCGGGCACGGCGGAAGGAACATGGGCATTGCCAAGATGCCCAAGGGCGGCACACGGATGATCATGCGTCTGCTGAGATATGTAGCGGTCAACTACAAATGGTCGTTACTTGCAGTATTGGTATGTATTCTCATCACCTCGGTGACAACCCTCACCTCTACCCTCTTCACCCGCACACTGATAGATGACTACATCCTTCCGCTCACCCAGATGGAACAGCCCGACTTCCATCCCTTAGCACAGGCCCTGATGAAACTTGCCGCCGTTCTGCTGACGGGTGCAGTCTGTGCCTATATCCACAGCCGACTGATGATCAATGTGAGTCAGGGCACCCTCAAGCGACTGCGCATCGATGTGTTCAGTCACATGCAACAGCTGCCCATCAAGTATTTCGACACCCATGCCCACGGTAATATCATGTCGGTATATACCAACGACATCGATACCTTGCGGCAGATGATCAGTTCTATGCCCAACCTCTTCTCCTCACTGGTCACCATCATACTGACCCTGACGAGTATGGTCGTACTCAGCCTTCCCCTCACCATCCTCACCATCCTGATGTCGTTCATCATGATCTTCACCACCCGGTGGTTGGGAAGTCGCTCGTCTAAGTTCTTCTATGCCCAGCAAAGCCATTTGGGAAACATGAACGGTTTTGTGGAGGAGATGCTGACAGGACAGAAAGTGGTGAAGATCTTCTGTCATGAGGACGAGGCCGTCAGACAGTTCCGGGATCTGAACGAACAACTGCGCAGCAGTGCCTACAATGCCAACCGCGTAGCTAACATCGTCATGCCCGTTAACGGGAATCTGTCGAACCTGATCTATGTGATGACCGCCATCTTCGGTGCGATGCTTGCCTTGCGCTACACTGCTGCCGCCACCCCACTGGCATCTCCGATGACACCACTTGCCGGGGAGATCCTGCCCATCACGTCGGCTCTCACCGTGGGAACACTCGTCAGTTTCCTCACACTCATCAAGAACTTCACCCGACCAGTATCCGAGGTATCCAACCAAATCAACAGTATCATCAATGCCGTGGCGGGTGCCATGCGTGTTTTCGATGTGCTTGATGCAGAACCAGAGAAAGAAGAGCATGCCCATGTCACATTGGTGAATGCCAAGGAAAATGCCGACGGTACCCTTACAGAGAGTAAGGAGCACACTGGCATCTGGGCATGGAAGACCACCGACGGACTGGTACGTCAGCGCGGTGAGGTTGATTTCTTCGGTGTTGACTTCAGCTATCCCGTGATCCGTGACGACGGTACGGAAGGACTGGGACGTCAGGTCCTTTTTGACATCGAGATGGATACCGAAGCCGGTCAGAAGATCGCGTTGGTGGGCGGTACAGGTGCCGGCAAAACCACCATCACCAATCTCATCAACCGCTTCTACGATATCCAAGACGGTAAGATTCTTTACGACGGCATTAATATCAACACCATCAGCCGTCAGGAACTGCGCCGTTCTCTGGGCATGGTGCTTCAGGAGACCCATCTGTTCACTGGGACGGTCATGGAGAATATCCGTTACGGACGGTTGGAGGCTACCGATGAGGAATGTATCGCTGCAGCCAAGCTGGTACATGCCGACGACTTCATCACCCGCCTGGGAGAAGGCTACCAGACCATGCTCACTGGTGACGGTGGCAACCTGTCACAAGGAGAACGACAGCTCATCGCCATCGCCCGTGCTGCCGTGGCCAATCCACCTGCCTTGATCCTCGATGAAGCCACCAGTAGCATCGACACCCACACCGAACAGTTGGTGCAGCAAGGTATGGACTCTCTGATGCAGGGGCGCACCACCTTCGTCATTGCCCACCGTCTCAGTACCATCCGCAATGCCGATTGGATCATGGTGATGGATCATGGACGTATCATCGAACGCGGTAACCACGAGCAGCTCCTTGCCATGAAAGGCAGATACTACCATTTATATACAGGAAATGCCATCACTTAAATGGTATTCACTTCTTCACTTTGCAGGATACCCATGTATTCCTCATAAGTGATAGACCGCCCGCCCATCGACTTGAGGTGGGCGGTTTCAAACTGACAGTCGATGATCTTCCCGCCTACCTCTTGCATGGTTTTTGCCAGGACGATCAGTGCCAGCTTACTCGCACTCGGCACGAGGGAGAACATACTCTCACCGAAGAAACCAGAACCGATGGTCACACCATAGAGGCCACCCACTAATTTCTCCTCTTCCCATACCTCGACACTGGCGGCAAATCCTTGTTCGAAGAGGCGCAGGTAGGCTTCTATCATCTCCTCACCCAACCATGCACCTTGCTCATGGATACGCAGCTCACTGCAATGTCGGATGACGCCTTCAAAGTCTTCATTGACAGAAACCCTGTATCGCCCTTTGTTCATCAAGGTGCGCATCGAGTGGGATACATGGATCTCATCGGGAAAGATCACGAAACGTTTCAACGGACAGAACCAGAGACGTTCAGGATTCTCACGGAAGGCATACCAAGGGAAGATACCATGACTGTAGGCCAGCAATAACCGGTCGATGCTCAGGTCACCGCCCACGGCAATCAGTCCGTCCTCCTCACCCAGGTAGGGATCAGGGAACCACAGATCATGATCGTCTAATTGGAAAACCATCGGTTCTATACCTTATATAATATAGCACGACACTCAAGAAAGAGTATCCACCTTGAACTCTCCGCCATTCTTCAACTTTCCGAACAGAATCTCGCGCATCAACAACGGTTTCAGTAGCTGGGCGATGACACGATCCATCTCACGGGCGCCATACTCCTGGGTGAAGCCTTTCGTGAGCAACTGTTCACGTGCCTCATCAGACAGGATCATCTTAACATGGCGAGCCGTCAGCTTCTCCTGTAACTCACGGAGTTTCTTGTCAAGGATCAGTTCCGCCATGTGGCGGTCCATGTCGTGGAACACCACGGTACCCGACAGTCGGTTGATGAACTCAGGCTTGAAGATACGCTTTACTTGCTTCAGCATGGCCTCACCCCTGCTGACACTCGGAGAGAATCCCACATGCTGACCCGCATATTGCGCCCCGGCATTGCTCGTCATGATAAACACCACGTTGCGGAAGTCGGCCTTCCTGCCTTTGTTGTCTGTCAGACTGGCATAGTCCATCACCTGCAGTAAGATGTTATAGATATCCTGATGAGCCTTCTCTATCTCATCGAAGAGTAGCACACAGTTGGGAGTCTTCCGGATGGCATCCGTCAACAAGCCACCATCCTCGTAGCCCACATAACCGGCAGGCGAACCGATGAGTTTAGCCACCGTATGCTTCTCCGTATATTCACTCATGTCGAAACGCAGCAGCTGGATGCCTAACTCCTGTGCTATTACACGAGCCACCTCGGTCTTTCCTACTCCTGTAGGCCCTACGAAGAGCAGACTCGCCAAAGGTTTGTTTTCGTCTAACAGACCAGCCTTCGACATCTGTACGGCCTCTACCACCTGTGCCACAGCTTCATCCTGTCCATAGATTTTCGAAAGGATACGCTCACGCAGGGTCTCCAGTTCCTCGTTATTATCCTCTTTCAAGGCTATTGCATCGATCTTACAGATCTTCTGTAACACCTCGTTGATCTGTTCCTTACCGATGGCTCCACCTTCATTCTGCATCTCCATGGCAGCACCGGCCTCGTCAATCAAGTCGATGGCTTTATCGGGCAAGAAACGGTCGTTGATATATTTCGCACTCTGTCGCACGGCATAGTCAATGGCCTCATCAGTATAAGTCACATGATGATAGCTTTCGTATTTCTCTTTCAGTCCTTGTAGGATGGCAATGGTCTCCTCCATACTCGGTTCAGCGATGTCTATCTGCTGGAAACGTCGCACGATACCCTTACTTCTGGAGAAATAGCGGTTATACTCATCATAGGTGGTGGAACCGATAAAACGCAGGTCACCGCTCTCCAGATAGGGTTTCAGCATGTTCGAGGCATCCATCGAGCCCTCACCAGTTTGTCCGGCTCCTACCAAGTTATGGATCTCATCGATATAAACAATGCCGTTGCCTTCCTGCCGTATGCCGTCCATCACTGATTTGATACGCCGTTCAAAATCTCCTCTGAACTGTGTACCGGCTAACATCGAACCGATGTCAAAGAGATAGACCTTACAGCCTTGTAAACGCTCGGGCACCTCTCCCTTCGCGATGCGGGCGGTCAGACCATAGACCAAGGCGGTCTTCCCCACCCCAGGCTCTCCTACATGCAAAGGGTTGTTCTTCTCTTTCCGGCAAAGCACCTGTATGGTTCGTTCCAGTTCATTCTCCCTACCAATCAATGGGTTATGCGATTCCACAGTGTCATTGAGGCAAGTCACCAAATCGCGCCATTTGGGTGAAGGTACCGTTTCCTCCCCCATCATGTCTTCCTCATTGTCCAGTTCTTCCTCCAAGTCCTTTTCTTCATAATCGGAGATAATCATACTCTTGAACTCCGCCACGTTATCGCCCAGAGCCTTATTGAACAAATAAGAAGCCCAGGAATCCTTCAAATCTAACAGCGAAACAACCAGATGAGGAACATCCAGCTCAGAGGCACTGCTATAAAGGACATGACGGCACGACAGTTCCAAGAGCCTGTGCATCAGAACGGAAGGCTCTGGCATATACGATTCTACCTCTTCGGGAACGGTATCATACTCTGCCAGTTTCCGGGCAAGTGGTTCCAACACATCACCGGGATCACAGAACAGTTCCACTGCATAGTAGAAATCCTGGTCCTTTAGCATCGTTAGCAGGAAATGCTCTGGCATGATAAACTCATGCCGATAGCGCATGCAGCACTTCAGCACCTTACTGAGCAGATCATCCAATCGAGCGGTTTTCTTGATTTCAGGCATAGGATACACGATTATTTTTCCTCATCATCATTCATCAGGTTCATAGGTCAGCCGCAAGGGGTAGCCGGCCTCCCGCGCCATGAAAGTGGCTTTCTTCACCTTCGACACAGCAATGTCGTAGGTATAGATGCCCACCACGGCCTTGTCGGACTGATGCACCTTGAGCATCAGGGCCTCCGCTTCAGCCTCACTTTTGAAGAACACCGTTACCAGCACTTTCACCACAAACTCCATGGTGGTGAAGTCATCATTGTGGATGGTTACCTTATAGCGTTTCGGCTCATGCAGATCCGTCCGCTGCCGTTCACGTGTACTTGATTGTTCCTGTGGCATATAGGATGATGGTTGTTATGAGTTGTAAAAGACAGCCCTACTGAACGATCTTGAAACGGATGCGGAAACTGCGTGTTCCTTCATCCCAGTTGGTGCCCAGCATCTCAAAACGACCGATCTGCGCCGTTGAACGGACATGCTTACCAATGCACGGACACACATCATAGTCACCGATACGCACCAAACGGATGGTCTCAGAGGCATCCTCAGGCAGACGTTCTAACGAGAGCCTTGACTCGGGTGAGTCCTCTTCTGCCTCCATCATGATACCCTCCAGTTCGGCACGCGTCACAAACTGGAACGTCACGGGCAGATCCTCCTCAATCAGCTCGTTCATCTGCCGTTCAATCTCCCGCTCCACTTTCCTGTCAGGCTTCCGGTCAAGAATATAACTGATCTTACTTTTCTTCCGCTCAATATGGGCATTTCTCGACCGTTCACATCCGAACATCCTCATCATCAGCTGATTCAGCAGATGTTCCGCCGTATGTGCCGGAGGAAACTCCTCCTTGTTATGGTCGTTAAGGATATATTCTTCCATCATCTCAGAGTTTTATCTTATAGACGACACCGCCGTATGCCGGAACCGTCATCGGTATCGGTGTATCAGCATAGAGCAGCAGTTTCTTTTCCTCACCTGTCAGCAGTTCCTTCGCCGTCAACTCTTTGTCGGCCATCTGCAGATAGTCGAAGGCATGACGGGGTATAGTGAGGTGGATGGCAGCCTCCTGATGACCGAAGTTTGCCACGATGATCAGCAACTCGTTGTCTGCCTTCCGCAGGAAAGCATACTGACGGTCGGCGATATGCTGGTTCACGTACATCAGATCATACATCTGTCCTTCACTCACCGCCTTCTCTTTGTTCGCCAACAGCATCACCTGCTGGTATTGCAGCATCAGCGCCCGTTCCTCCTTTTTGATTTTCCGACGATCGAAATAGCCACGGCGCAACGTATCCACACACCAGTAGTCGAAGATGGTGGTACGTCCGTCCTTACCGCTGAACCCTTCCTCATCCATGCCGCGCTCCCCAAATTCCTGTCCTGCGTAGAGCATATAGGGATTCCTTTGCAAGAGCGTGCTGACGAGATGTCCCGGAAATCCCTTCCGGGCATCACCAGCAAAGAAATCAGAGGCGATGCGTTGCTCATCATGGTTCTCTAAGAAATAGAGCATGTGGTCACGGATGTCATCGGTTGCCTGCCATTGAAAAGTGATATCACCAGCACGGCGACGACCGCAGATCACATCACGGACACAGTCGTACATCCCTACCTTGTCATAGAGATAATCGAAGCCAGCACTGATATAGTTACGGTACTGGTTCGGATCATACACCTCACCAATAAAGATCACCTCGGGATACTGGTACTTCACCTTGTCTGTAGCCCATGCCCAGAAGGCGGTAGGTACCATCTCTGCCATGTCGCAGCGGAAGCCATCAATACCTTTCCCTGCCCAGAAGAGCAGGATGTCCGTCATCTTACCCCAGGTGTTGGGTATAGGATTGAAATGTTCAGAGCGTCCACCGGCATCACAATAGTCGATACCATAATTCAGTTTCACCGTCTCATACCAGTCATTTCGCTGCGGGCGGTTTGTGAACTGGTCATTTCCCGTAGCCTTGGCTGGCACTTCCTCATAACTTTGAACTTTGAACTTTGAACTTTGAACTTTGAACTTTGAACTATGAACTTTGAACTTTGAACTATGAACTTGATGATTACCTTCAACGATCCCCGAAAGATCCAGCGGTTGCCCCCAGCAGTAATAGAAGTTGTTCTTCGTGGAGAAGTGCATGTTCGTGTCATCCTCCTCCCCCAGATCCTTCACGCCCTCGGGCTTGCAGATGCTTTTGTACTCACGGGCCACATGGTTAGGAACGAAGTCGATAATCACCTTCATTCCGGCCTGATGGATACGTTCCACCAAAGCCTCAAACTCATCCATGCGATGACTCACATCCACAGCCAGGTCGGGATCGATATCATAATAATCGGTAATGGCATAGGGTGAACCAGCCTTCCCCTTCACCACTTCAGGGTGCTGACAGGGGATGCCGAATTGGGAGTAATCCGTTTGAGTGGCATGACGGATGACACCCGTGAGCCAGATATGGCACACGCCCATTGCCCTGATATTCTTCAGGACAGTGGGCGTGAAATCATTCATCTTTCCACATCCGTTCTCGGTTAACGTACCATTCTCGATTCGAGCCGTGTTACGATTGCTGAAAAGACGTGTAAAGATTTGATAAACTATTATCTTATGCGATGCCATGGGCATTTACTTCTTTGTTGATCTTGGCGATCATACCTTGCAACGCCTTACCAGGACCACACTCCGTGAAGTCATCGGCACCATCGGCAATCATGTTCTGCACACACTGTGTCCAACGTACCGGACTGGTAAGCTGTGCGATAAGATTCGTCTTGATCTCAGCAGCATCCGTATGGGGCTTACCATCGACGTTCTGATAAACAGGGCACTTCGGGGCTTTCACCTCTGTGGCCTCGATGGCTGCCTGTAACTCATCCTTGGCAGGCTGCATCAGCGGAGAGTGGAAAGCACCGCCCACCTTCAACGGCAGGGCACGCTTGGCACCGGCCTCCTTCAGTTTCTCGCAGGCCTCGTTGATGGCCTCGATATTTCCGCTGATCACCAACTGTCCTGGGTTGTTATAGTTGGCGGGAATCACCACATATCCTTCCTTATTAATACTGGCACACACCTCCTCTACCTTCTCATCGGGCAAACCGATGATTGCAGCCATCGTGGAGGGAGCAGCCTCACAGGCTTTCTGCATAGCCATAGCACGGGCATATACCAACTTCAAGCCATCCTCAAAGCTCAGGGCACCGGCAGCCACCAGTGCAGAGAACTCACCCAAAGAGTGACCGGCGGTCATCTCGGGTTTGAAGGCATCCCCCATGCAGAAGGCGGAGATCACACTGTGCAGGAATACTGCAGGCTGTGTCACCTTGGTCTGACGAAGATCCTCGTCGGTACCTTCGAACATAATATCTGTGATCCTGTAACCTAAGATCTCGTTAGCTTTCTCAAAAAGTTCCTTGGCTAATGGGTTGTTGTCGTACAAATCCTTACCCATTCCCACAAACTGTGCTCCCTGTCCGGGAAATACAAATGCTTTCATCTTTTTACTGTTTTAATACCTATAATTAATAATAAAGCGCTGCAAAGGTACGATTAAGTGAGCGAAAAACCAAATTTATTTGAGTTTTTCCGAACGTAAGTACCTTCGGAGAAGCCAAAGGTACGATTAAGTGAGCGAAAACAATGAGAAAAGATATTATCGCAAGAATAATTGAATATAAACACTTTTTTCGACTCGCAATAACCACTTTTTCACTTAACGAACATTGACTTTGAGATTATTTGTGTATATTTGTAGCAAAATTCGCGATGGAGCGGTTTCACGACAAAGCAGTACAAGCACTTCAAAGGATTGAAGAAAGAAAATCTGCGCGATAAGGGAGGAGCCACGAGACTACGAGTGTCTCGTGGAGGGTACCTGACCAACCTTGGAATGGCCTTCAACATCCTTGCTGAAGCTTCAGCCACAAAACTCTCCAAGCAGCGTGACCCTCGCAGCTTCCATCAGCAACCCCAAGTGGAAAAAGATGGAGGTAGCGTGGTATTCTGAAGAAGAATTAGATTTCATCATCAACTATCGTATGGGGGATGAATCAAACGAAGAATAACAAAAAATAGAATAATCATGGCATTTCAAGCAGAGCAAAAACCCATTAATCATCTGTTGACAAACAATGTGTTGGGAATTCGATATTTGAGTCAAGTATGAATTAAGTTTGTGTTGTATGTTGTTAGCGAACTCTCATGAGTTAGTGATGAATATTAAACACTTAGCGGGAAAGTCGAGATGTTTCTTACAAAAAGAACTGTCCGAAATAATTGATTAACTTTGGAGGCGAAATATGAAAAAAGTAGAACAGACAGAAGGTGCAATAAGCATCATGAAATATAAGGAAGAGTTTGAAACTGTTTATAGCCTTATAGTTGCTCATAAGAAGCGGGCAATGAGGGCTGTGCATAACGAATCCATTGCAATGCTTTGGGAGGTAGGTGCATACGTGTCTGAAAGATTAAGTAAGGCTGCTTGGGGTGATGGCGTTGTCCGTATGTTGGCAGAGTATATTCACACCAAGAGCCCGAAGGCTAAAGGGTGGAGTTATCGTACCATTTACAAGATGGTACAGTTTTATGATACCTATTCCTCTGAAGAGTTCAGAAACGTTGTTTGCCATTATGGGATGCAAAACTTCCTTTCTGTAACAGGTGAAAATATGTTATCCATGAATGACAGCGCAATTGTGCCAATTGAATCGGCACAATTACAAGGAAGTGAATTCGTGCCAATCGAATCGGCACAAATTCCATCCGTTCTTTTTGCTACGGGTTGGAGCAATCATCAGTTGATTATGAGCCAGTGCAAGACTGACGAGCAACGGTTATTTTATATGCTGTATGCTGGCCGTGAGCAATTGGAATACAAGGAGTTGCAGCGTGCATTGAAAACAGATGCGTTGTCTGCTATTCTTGGGAGCAAAGATGTGCAGTCGGAAATGATGAAGCGGCAATATCCGCAAAGTGGTGTTCTATTTAAAGACACTATCTATTTGGAGATGTTTGGTCTGCCCGTTAAGCACAAGGAATCGAAACTAAGGAAAGAGATTATTGCTCACATGAAGGATTTTATCTTAGAGATGGGCAAGGACTTCTTGTTTATAGACGATGAGCACCGAGTGACGGTTGGTAGCAAGACGTTTAAGGTGGATTTGCTGTTTTATCACAGGCTACTGCAATGTATGATTGCCATTGAGCTGAAGACTACCGAATTTCATCCAAAGGATTTAGGGCAATTAGAATTCTATTTAGAGGCCTTAGACCAAGAAGAGCGCCGTTCTAATGAAAATCCAAGCATTGGCATCATTCTTTGTAAAGAGGCTGACATGGAAGTGGTACGCTATGCGTTGAATCGCAGTATGTCGCCAACGATGGTGGCTCTATATAAAGAGCAGTTACAGGTTGGTAGTGTTATTCAGCGTAGCCTTGTTGAGTTTTGTAAGTTCCTAAAGAAATAACTTCGGATTGGTAAACTAAAACTAAGGTTATTTATAGCGGAAGCCATGAAGGAGATGAAGTATGTCAATATGTTCAACCAAGGCATAAGGCGAGTACAGGATATGCTGCATGATAATGGCAACAGGGAGGCTGATTTTAGTCGGCGGTGGTTATAGTGGTCACTGGGAAATTATTGAAAATAATGCTGAGACGTAATTGAGAGACAAAGGCAGTCAGCCCATTATCATTGTGTTAGCACGAAGGATATATGACGTTTTTTGGTCATTAATTAGACTCTACGTAAACGTTAATTAGACTCTACGTAAACATTAAGTAGACTCTACTTTCAACGCAATCAGACTCTACTTTCATCACAGTGAGACTCTTCTTTGGAAACAAATTCCTTCTTTAAAAAGAATAAAAGTGCCTTCACACCTTCACACCTTCATAAGCGACTGTTTATCAGCCATTTATGTATGAAGCCACATTCACGCACCTTCACATAAAAATAAACGACGAATCTGTGAAGGTGCGTGAACGCACCTTCACACATAACATACTCACAAATAACAAGTTACATCACTGTGAAGGTGTGAAGGCACTTTTTCACTTCAACGAAAGAGTAATTCAACTTCATCTCCCGAGAATGCTATTTTTACTTACTAAGAATATCGTTTTTAGTTTCTGAAAACAGTCTTTTTGCATCCTAAGAACTATGTTTTCAGGGGATAAGTACTATGTTTTCAGGGGATAAGAACTATGTTTTGACGGATTATTCCTGTGACAATAACGTTCACCAACAAAGCCATTGCTAACTTCGCCTGTCATCAGGTCGAAGTGCTTGAACACGGGTGGCGTGGGTGCCAGGTCGTAATAATCCATCTCAGCAACAGGCAGACAGAAATAGACCATCTGGTCGTAGCTGTTATAAAGACGTGAGAGTACGTCATTATGATCATAGATCCAACGCTTTGTCTCATCTTCAACGTTGAAGTTTGCCATACCGGAACAGCGCACGGAGACATTACCTTCGTAAGCTATCAATTCCACGTTGGGGTTCTTGCGCAACTCATGCCAAACGGCTTTCTTCTCGGAAGTGGCAAAGTAGAGCACGTTGCCTTCCTGCTTCATGATCTGGAAGATACGCAACTTAGGGATGTTGTCCTCGCTCGTAGCAAGGGCAACATCCTTATGCTCACGTAGAAACTGCAATGCTTTTTCCATTGGCACGATTACCATTTCAGTTCGTCCTGCAGGATAACACCATCCGTCATAGGACTGTCAGCTTCGGTGAAGGCATTGGCCTTATACTGGATGCAGAGCATCGTCAGGTTCTCGCTTCCCGTGTTCTTCAGTGCGCGCTTGCCATCGGGAGCCACACGGATGATGGTGCCTTCGCTTACAGGGAATATCTCACCGTCAACCTGATACTGACCCTCACCCTTCAGGATGATGTAAAGTTCCTCGTGTGTCTTGTGAGTATGCAGGAAACCGCTGTCCTGACCTGGCACGAGTGTCTGGAAGCTCAGTTCACTGCCTGTGGCACCTACGGCCTGACCAGCAAACACCTTGCCCTGAATCGTCACGTCCGGCCCCATCGGCAACACGTGCTCAATAATCTCGTTCATCTTACCCACGCTCACTGCGCTGAAGTTCTTACCGCTTTTGATTGTCTCAATCTGTTTCATGATGTTTTATTTTTAATGTTTAAACTAATGTTTTTAATTTGATGTTGCAAAGGTACGGCTATTAATCCATTCCCACAAGAAGGCACTTTTTGGTGAGATAGTTACCAAAAAGTAGGAATTGCAGGAAATCAAGGGGTACGGGAATCAGACTTTAATATACTTTAACGTTACTTTCCCAATCGGCTATACTGTAAGTTTTGTTATTCAGTAACTATTTGTTACCTTTGCAGTCGTTACTAAAAGATGAAAATGATGGCAGACATAAAAGCAGAGTATCTTTCATGCCCTATCCGACAGGTCTTAAGTCGGTTCGGTGATAAATGGTCGCTCTTGGTTCTCTTCTTATTGAACAAGAGCGAAACGGGTGTACTTCGTTTTAATGAAATGAACAGGATGATGACTGATTGCTCCCAAAAGATGCTATCTCAAACATTGAAGAATTTGGAGCAATACAATCTGGTGCATCGAGAGGTCTATCCGCAGGTGCCCCCAAAGGTGGAGTACTCCCTCACAGAAACAGGCAAATCACTGATGCCATCTATTACGTCTTTGATTGACTGGGCATATCAGCATTTTGATGATGTGGTTACGAAAGACATGATTAGCGACTGACCTTCATTCAGTTACATTCATAGCATTATCTTAGGGGCAATGATTAATGGTACATTCCCAAGCTACCAAATCCCTGGGCAGCGTGATAATCTTCAGTCGTTCATACCATATACGAGTAGAGCTTCCCAGCAAGATTTTCACCGGCACTGGAGAACGGGAGAGTGACTGACTGTCTGTGTTACACACCGCATACGTCACGCCCTCCACTCCCTCGTTATACATATTGCGCACAGCATTGCAGCCGCCACCACCAACACCAATCACCTTGATGATGCCCTGCATCTTATCCTCTACAATATCAAAATCCAAAATCGTATCCATGCTCTTTCTCTATTGATCATTCATTGGACAATCATGTCATTCCCTTTTTGACTGCAAATATAATCAAAAAGCAGAAGAATGCCAAAAGAAAAATGCCCGCAAGGCTTGCGGCAAACTATTATTGTTTCAAAACCAGATCATACTGCAGCACATATTGCAACAGCGGATCCACACTCCACGTCAGTTCCCGGTGGAACTCCACCCGTATATACATCCACGTCTTGCTTCTTACTTTGATATCCTTCTCGAAATACAGCTTATCCCCTGCAGCACGTCCTGCCATGAGGAACGAACTGTCGGCAATGGATTTCGTGACAGCCCCCATGCTGACGGCATCATATTTCTCACGCACCGACTTCTCCTCCGTATCATCATACGTCGTAATGGTCATCGTGATACCGTGGTACTCCACACGCAGATTCCTTTCTTCATTGTTGGGGATTCGGCTCATACAGGCAGGATAGTCCACCGAAAAGCTGTCCTTGTAGTTTGTCCACGTTTTCCATTGTGTGGTTTCAAAAACGTTCCGCAACCACTTACTATCATAAAACATCGTGTCGTGTTTCTCTACGACAAAGCTATCGATATACACCGTATCGTGGACGACCTTCTCTCTGTCCACGTACCCTTTTATCTCTCTTTGGTCTTTACATGCACTGACGGTGATGACGATCATCAGTACGGCCACTATGCCAACTACACTCTTTTTCATCTTTCCGTTTGTTATAAGTTATTATGAAACTGGCTCTCTATATCGTATTCGAATCCTCGGATAATATTCGACGACCTTATGACAATGCGGACACACAGATACCAATCCCTGATAGCCATGGTATCCTGCTTCAAACAGAGAACTATACCATTCCAACTTCTCAGAAGAGGTGCCACATGTCAGACACGGCATCCTATTTTCATTTGTTTCATCATCATCAATTTCTGAAGGAGCTTTGATCTTGGTAAGACATGGCCTAATACTATCGAGCTCTAACGGGCAGTCAAGCAGGTCACCTTTATGACCTACCATTCCATTCAACATTCGCGGTGACATGATTGTCATAGCTATCAACCCGTCATGAATGACAAATAAGACAATCATATTCTCCAACAGCAAACACGTATTGGAATAATAATTGGAATGAGCCACTTCAAACCATTGCACATTCTTTGTTTCCACATACCGGGTTCTAGTTTGTATTGTGCATATAGTTATACTCTGCTATAGACACCGTATGATTGTGTTCATCCAATACACAATCCGATTGCATGTACTTCCTCAACCTTTTAGGAAGAGGTCGTGGACGATTCTTGTAAAATGCAGATCTGCATTTAGAACGCAATAGTTGTTTTACCAACTTGTTTCCTTCCATATCCTGTAGTTTTTTTACGTTATTTATTATATGAATACTTATTGTATCGGTAACCATATCGTTCCTGGCGGATTTGGGATGTTATCCAGTGCTGGTCACCTTTTGTTGACTGCTGGAAAGCCATGATAATCATCTGTTTGTCACGACCGGTCTTATACCGATCACGTAGTTCTTTACGGATCAGAGCTCTATTGCCACTATTCTTGTCTTTGAACTCCTTGGTCAGATCTTCAGTATCCATGTTTTTGATACGTTCCTCCCGCTTCCCTACTTTATCAGCGAACAGCACCTTGAAAGCTGTCTGTTTCAACGGATCCTTCTCACTGAGCAATCTGCTCCGATAAATGCTCACCAGTTCTTCCCTTGTCAGATTCGGTAACGCCTCCTGACATTTCTTTAACTCGTCTTCATTCCACTTCGTGAAATGAAACTTCCGACATTTCCCCATAATGTACTCATAGTCTGTCATGATCTTTTCCTTTTTATTGAAGGCAAAGATACATGTTTTTTTTACGCTTTCCAAACGATAAAGCTCCACAAGGCTTGTGGAAATGACAGATTATTCCCAGACGATCAAGTCACGGGGAAGAGAGATTTTCTTTGCCTCGCCCCGTTCTCCTCTAATATAATAGTTCTTCGCCATGGAATCATCGAACTGTCCCACAAAAGCCCCACGAATACGGGCACACTTCTCGTTGATGGAGTTCAGACAAGGATTCGTCACATCTTCTATACTTCGCAACACTCGTTCATTCATGCCGTATGGTTTCAGTTTAACATAAATCTTTGTCAGTTCCTCCCTATAATCAGGTAGGTACTTGAAAGCGATTCCTTCGGGGTGTTTAAGGAATAAATAATATACCGCTTTGACAAGCGGTTCCATCTTAATCTCCATATTATTATAGTCTGGTAAGATGATGCGTAAGTCCTTAGTGACTATTAGTCTGCTCAGTTTCTCTTTACTCTCAAACAGCTTTAGAATAAGGTTTCTGGGAAGGCCACGCTCTTCCAACATCTTCATTCTGTCATTGATCTCATCTACCAATTGTGCCGTTTCCTTGTCAGAATTCACCCACGTGAATAGCCTGTCGGCATAATCATCCGTTGAACCCTCTTTTATATCAGGTCTTTTTACTGAGCAATACAATCCAGCCCGGCTATAGTCGGAATGCACTTTTTTAACGATTTCGTCTAATTGCTTTATTATGCAATCATCATCTCCCTCAAACAAGGGATAATAATGCCCTTCAATGTATCCAGCACCATGATTCTTCCTATTGCCAACAAAAAAGAACATACCCTGTTTGATCTTATCTGCATCTTCGGGATATGACAGGAACTGCAGCGGGTAAGAAGAATCCATGACCAATTTCTCCTTCTCAATCATTTCAGGGTTTGGACAGAGGTAATTAATAAACTGGTCGTCTTCCCTCAGATTCTCAGAAAGGCATGGAAGGTAGATGAACTTATACATGTGGTAGAGCCGAAGATCCTGATGACTCATAAAAAACCGGTTCAAGCACTCATTATACCCGTTTTCCACATATATTATTTCTCGGACCTCATTATACTCTTCTACAGCTAATGCCATTTCTTCTTCGAACTCAAACCTGTCAATGGCATTCAGCTTTCTCGGTAACTCTTTTCTTGTAAGTTCACCATTTAGATAGGCGTTCTCTATGCGTTCTTCCTCCTCTCTTTGAATTATGTACATCTCCTGCATTGCTTCTGTCTCTGCCTTTCTTTGTTTTTCTTTCCTATAATACTTGAGAAAACCGCCTTCCTCCCAAACATCACATAGATACATCTGGAACCATATCAAAAGAACACCAACAATAGCAAGTGGGGCAAAGACAATAACAAGCATATTGATCTTCCAACCCATATCTACTGACGTATTTTTGTTTATTTTTTCAGACAAGTATGCCCACAACATCCCCCCACTAAGGAACAACCAAATAACTATAATAACAATCAACCAAACGCTCATATCTATTTATCCTTTCTTTTTCTTGTCAATAAAGGCCATAACGAGCAATATGATTGCCACCACCACATCAACGATGTTCCACATGGTGCGTCCAAGTGCAACTTTGAAGAAAGGCTGGAAGAGAAGGGCAAGAGCGCAGAACGCCACCGCCCATATATCCTGTTTCTTTACATAATATTGATATGCCATAACAGCAAATACTACCATGGATACGAACCTCACTAACTGATAATAGCCATATGGCATCGGGGCAAGGCAGAGCAGCAAGAGGGCTGCAAGAATGAGAAAAACCTGTTTCATTGCTGTCTACGTTACTGAAAATGACTTTACAGGATTACCATCTCCAATCGAATTACATATTATACGAAGACATTTCATCATAGCCATTGACTATTTCGTCATTCAAACCTTCAAGGAAACGATATATTTGGAGCATCCTTACATATAACAATTTGTTGTCAATTTTCATGTTTAATGGCATGTTTTGAATCCGATTATCCTTTGAGAAATGATAACTATAACGAAATGTTGTACCGCTTTTGTCTACATCAGAAATCTCATGCAAAAACCTTCCAATGATTCGTGTCCTTTCATCCTTTCTCCCTAATAAGGGCATTAGCTTGTCCCATAATGTGGCCAAATTATGCTCATCATTCAATTCCTTTATGCCAACATCGTAGCCACATCTACTATAATGCCACAGAGTGTCTTTTAGCGTTAGTTCGACATAGTGTCTGAAACAATATAAACATGGGGCTATATAACAAGCCTTGAGATATTTCGATTCCGAGCAACCAATGATTCGTAGGAAGAAAATAGATGCACTTGCAAATCCTCTTGTCATGAGTAAGTTGTTGTCATATTCTTCTGAGTTAAAGCATGAATAATTTCCAGTTTCTGCATTCTCGAAAAAATGATCACCAATCTCTATTGCAGGAATCTTATCCTCAAGTGATTCCATGTCTTTCCTTGAAAGCAAAACCATTTTCGTAAACAGTCGTTTTTTCTCGTTTCTGATGAATCGCAAATCCATTACCTTACATGCTCGCGAATGAGCACGACTGTTCTTTAGCCGTTTGCCGTGATTGTTATGGCATTTATGTTTACCCATTTACTTGTTCAAAGAATAGACACAATAATTGAAAATATTAGTACCAAGAAGATAACCATACAACCACTATTAAATGGGGCTGGCTTAGGATCTTGCTTTTCGAGTTCTTTGTATTCTGCTATGACTGCTTTAGGGTCTGCGGAAAATCTTAAACTGTGATGACTCGTTTCCAAAATTTTTAGATGCGTCTCGTGCAATTTTACGATGGTGTCTATCATTTTCTCGCCATCAATTCTTCCATCCACTATTTTTTCATTAAAAAGGAGTTTGGCGCACCTAACCATATCTTCCGACTCTTTTCGAAAAAAGGCATTTGCTGTTCAAACATCGAGAGCCTTTCTTTGACAGATTCAGATGGCTCTCCTAATAATGACATGACATCCTCGTCAGGGATGGAATCGTCAAATATTTTGCGTTGTTTTTCAAACAATGCGACCAATACAACCCATGAACTGCTAATTTTATCTTTGGAAAGAGTAGATAAAAAGTTCCCAAAGTCTTCAAATGATTCAAACTTAAACTCATTCATGACAAGCAACTATTTAGACGGCTGTACACATGACAATTCTATATTAAACTTTGGTAGTTCAACAGTATTGAAGTAATCATCATACATCTGTAGATAATCTGCCTGAATGTCCTGAGCAAGATAGTTTTCATCAATGCCATCAATCTTTTCAAGAAGTGTCTCGTCTGAAACAATTTTCAGATTTGAGCGCAGTACCTTAAAGAACTTAATCTCGCTATATTCGATTCTATTGTCAGATCGTATAGTTTGAACAGCGACATCAGCCACCCTCAGTTCCTGCTCTTCAGTCAAAGACTCTTCTGCCAGACTTACCAGGTATTGCTTTAAGAAACCATTCCCCTTCAAATTTATTTCCTTAACCAGATTATCCAGTTCTTTGTCAATGTCAATCTCACCAAACAATTGTTTCTCTCTTGACATCTGCTTTATTAACTCAACTTCTTCTGAGGCTATATCGCCATCACAAGACATACAGGCAAAAGCCGTTCTCAATAATAATTCGTTCTGTTCCATATTCAAAAACCTATTTTACGTCGTTCATTACTCTTTTTTACTCCCATAAATTTGTCACGAATATCCTCATGACGTTTTATTTGCTCCAATGTCAAACTCGGTTTGGTTAGACTGACAGCCTCTTCAAGTAATGCCATCGTTATCTTACCTGTCTTCCTCCTGAAAGCAAGACGGGCAGCTGTATCAATCACAAGACTAATATCAGCAGAAACAAAATTCTCCGTTCTCTCTGCCAACAAGTCATAATTAATTCCAAAGTCATAATTACGTTTACCAATGCCAATCTGGAACATACGCTTTCTTGTTTCCTTATCAGGCTGAGGGATGTAGTACTTCAGTTCCAGCCTACCTGCACGTAGCGCCGCTTCGTCTATGTCCGAAGGTTTGTTGGTAGCAGCAATCACAAGAACGCCATCTTCCCCACAATTATTTAGCTGGGTCAGGAACTCATTCACTGCTCCTGCGGTGGTCGCATTATTATGTGCACTGCGGTCTCTTATCAAGGAATCCACCTCGTCCAAGAAAAGAATAGTCGGTGCATGCTGTCTGGCCTCATTGAAGATGTCGGCAATTTTACCTTTGCCGCCATCAATATAAGGAGAGGCGACATCAGAACCTCTGACGTATTGATAATTGAACCCCGTTTCTTCAGCAAACTTCTCTGCAAAGAATGTCTTGCCACAGCCAGGAGGCCCATAGAATAGCAATCCGTTAGGAATGCTAAGACCTAATTCTCTTGCCTGTTCTGGATTTTGCAGCAAGTCTATCACATCAGATTGCAGTTGCTCTTTAAGTTCTGTCATTCCTGCTACATCTGCAAAGCCATTGCCACGTTTGACTTTCTTCTGAGACTCTTTGGGGGATGTTGTGGCGCTAGCTCTATTTATACATTCCACTTTGACTTTACCATCAATCGCATCCATCATTTCCTGTGCTGTCTGGAAACGGTCTTCGACCTCGCTCTGAGTCGCCTTGTTGATAATATTCAACAGTTGCTCGTCTAATTCAAACATATCTATGTTTGGCATACGTAAAGGATGCTCTCTTTCCTTTTGCAGTCTTTCAATAATCTGCTGTTCGCTCATCCTTGATGCATCAAAGAACCAAGGCAACTCACCAAAAATCAGTTGATAAAGTATCGCTCCAACAGAGAATAAATCCGACTGCACACAACTAACCCCATTCAACCGCTCTGGAGCCATATAGAACGGATTCAGTTGTTTCAAGTTTGGCTTGGCTGGTTCTTGGTTCAAGAATCGTGAATAACCAAAGTCAATCAGTTTCAGGTCTTCCGACGTGCCAGACAAGTCAAGCATCAGGTTCTGTATAGTTACCTCGTTATGAATAATCGGTGTGTTCTGTGTATGCAGATATTGGAGGGCAGAAAGCAATGCCTTTACCACCTGCTTTATTTCATAGATGCTTAAATCCTCGCGGACTATTCGCTTGTCAAGTGTCTCACCACTTACAAACTCGGTCACGATATATGCCAGTTGCTGCCCATTGGCAATCAACTTCCCACTATCCACATATTTGCAGACATTGGGGTGATTCAGTGTCTTAGCCACTTCCACCTCAATGATACTGCCGTCTTTGTCAAACTGCGAATACTGCAACTTCGAGTAGTATATCAGTTTCAAAAACCGCAGTTTCCCACTTGTTTCCCTCACACGGTAGGTTTCTGCATAAGCCCCTTCCTTATGCGGAAAAACCACTGTGTAGCGATTGTCTATTGCTTGTCCTTTCTGAAATAGATACATAGTGTTTAATGTAAGAATCCACCTGCATTGTCCGCATCTTCTCTTGGCATCAACTCAACAAGTTGAGCCGCAATTGGCTGCAGTTGTTCTACTGTTGGCTGATTTGCCATTGCTGCCATACCTTGATTTACAAGCTGACGGGCGCGGTTGGCATCCTTCCAACGGAAACGACCGAAGTTATTGCTGCAATCGCGGATGAGTCCCATGCACTGATAAATCATGGTGAGTTGGAAGAACACTGTAGTAATCTGCTCCAACACATCACGCCCCATCAACACATTCTTCAAACGAATTACTTGGTCTGTCTGGCTCCGAAGTTGGCTAACGAGTTGGTGACTCTTGTCGTTACCAAGTTCTCTGTCAGCTTTTTCCAAACGCTCAAACTCTTCACGTAGCTCCTTCTCAAGGCGCTCCCACTCTGTGCCAGCATCTTCGTCCTCAATCTTACGGAGCACTTCCTTCAAGTGTTGCAATACGGCTTTCTTCTCTTGACTATTCTTATCTTCCTCACCGACAGTATTCAACTCCGACTGTAGACTCTCCGTATTGATGCCGGACTCTGCCAAACGGTTAATGTCACGTTGGGCATCACGAATCATTTGTGGAATGAGTTTCTCTGCCTCCGAAACGCTCTGCTTCTTGCTGGTATCAAGAGACTTTGATACGGTAAAGTCTACAGACGGGAAATAGATATCCATCGTCATCTGCTCAGAAGAGTCGACTTTCAGTGTAATATCTACTGGACTATTCTCGGGTATCAATGACTCGATTTCTTCACCTGTAACCACTACGTCTGCGACATACTCATACAGAGCAGCCGTCCTCCCGACTTCTGGGTCATCTTCGCATTGGTAGATGGGGATGGTCAGCACATCGCTCATCATTCCTGGACGCAATTGCTTGGAGGTGGAAAGCCCATTCACCACACCTACAGCGGGAACCGGCTTGTTTTTCTCGAGACCAGTTGCTGCTCTGAACACGGCCTTGCTCTTATGGTCGTCCCAAATAGCTATACCTATATTATAAGGTAACGGAGCAGAACCTACTTTTGAGCCCTGAATAATCGTTATCTCAGATGGGAAGCAGGGAAGTTGGTCGCCCTTCTCATTGTACGCAATAATAGAGAAAGCGTTCGACTTGCCTTCCACAAGATTTGTCTCAATTACGTTGCCCATCTCGTCAATCTCTGTCTTCCCGCTTGACCAGGCATTGTCACCTCTTACAAACTCTACCAAAACTTTATTAGGACAAGATGCACCAGAACCGGCCTTGTCAAGTTTTACACTTACCCATTCAGACTGTTCTACAGAAGTTGCCTCGTAGCCTACTTCCAACTTGATAGTTCCCGTCTCTATATCGCTGTCTTTTACATCAGCATCCTTCGTTGAGGCATAGAGGGCAGCACCAGTGGCGACAGCAGTCATCGGGTCAATACTCGTATCAACATTAGGAGTAATCTGCTCTCGCAACATCTGGCGAATCAGGGGTGAATGTGTCGGACCACCGACAAGAATCAGCTTGTTCAACTGAGAACCCTTCAGGTTGTTGCGCTTCAGCAATTCTTTGCAAACATCAACAGCCTTCTGGAACACGGGACGCATGGCATCGAACACCTGTTGCTGGGTAACGGTTAAGTCAAGCTCTATCTCTTCGCCATCTTCATCTTCACCCAAGTCACCAAGGTTGGAAAGGATGTCTTCGCTCTCTTTGAACGACAATTGATTCTTCACGTCCTCTGCGTATGTCTTCATGGCATCGCGAAGCACGGCATTCTTCTCCTTGTCTGCCAATATCCCGTCGATAGCATAGTTCTCTTTCAGATAGGGAATGATGATGGCTTCCACGATGGCCGCATCAAGGTCTTTACCGCCAAGATAGTTGTCACCAGCCGTATCAAAAACCTGCATGATGCCATCTTCGACTTTCAAAAGAGCTGCATCAAATGTACCACCGCCAAAGTCGAATACCATCCAAATACCGTTCTTCTGCTCAGAGGAAAGACCGTATGCAAATGAGGCGGCAATGGGTTCTTGCAACAGTTCGCAATGGTCAAAACCTGCCATCTTGGCTGCCTCTATTGTTGCGGTCTTCTGACCAACTGTAAACTTGGCAGGTACGGTGATAACCACAGAACGAAACACTTCATCAGTAACGAAAGACTTCAAGGTCTTCAATACTTCTGAGGATAATTCCTCTGAAGAGTATTCTCGCCCGATGTTGGAACAGGCATACTTGGTGTCCGTACCCATAGTACGTTTGAACTCAATATAAGTATTCGATGCTTCAGCCTTCCAACTTTTGGTTGCGCGACGCTTGTCGCTCTTCATCGTGTTGTAAGCACCATCACCAACCTTAATGCTTCCTTTCTTATTGATGGAAACACAAGACGGCAATGTATCTTTCAAAGTGTCTGTTTTAATCACAACAGGTTCTCCTTTCTCCATTCGACATATAGACGAATTGGTTGTACCCAAGTCAATGCCATAATCAATTTTTACTCGTGCCATATTGATATTGTTTTATATATTTTGACTTACTGTTATCTGTGCTGACTGAATCATCTTACCCTTGTAGTTGATTTGCGGTTTGAAGATTCCTGTTATCTTCTGTTCTCCTTCTGCCAATGTGTCATCAGAGACGAAGTTCGCTACAACTTTCATTCCTTCATTATAAGGTTTGCCAAGCATTTCAACAATCTCATAGCCATTAGCCAAGAAGTTTGTCCTGATACGCTCAACAGCTTTTGCCAATTGCTTATAACCCTTTACAGATGTATCCATTCGAGACAGATTTGTTTCTATACGCACAATCTCATCAGCTACTTTCAATGCCAATGTATGGTCGGTCTGTTCGTTAGAAACGGGTGCAGGTGTTGCTTCTATCTTCTTATCAAGCAACTCCACTAGCTTACTATCCAGTTTCACTGACTCTTCCTGCATCGCTTTTTGAGCCTTTTCAAGTCCCTCCTGTGCTGAGCGAATCTTGTCTATTGTCGTGGCTCCGCTGCTAATCTTCCTCCTTAATATATAATAGGTGAAAGCCAGCAGTCCTATGGCCATCAGAATTCCTAATGCCCCAAGCCAAGAACGGCTGTTGATACTTTCTGATAGTGTATTGACATTATTGTCAATTTTCTGGTTTGCATCCGAAATGTCAGCCCCAACCTTTTCAGCCAAGGCTTTGACATTCTCAGTTTGCTGATGCTGATTCGCCCGCAAACTATCTAAATCCTTTACTTGCTGTTGATACAAGCCCCGTAAAGTTCCATCTTCTTGTTGAAGTCTGGAAACTGTAGACTTCAAATTACTCACTTCTCTTTGAAGATTGACAATCTTTAAAGAATCACCGTTGTCTGCCATTGTTATCTGGCAAACAACCCATAGTAGTGTTAAAACAATATTCCTTTTCATTTGTTAACTAATTTGATTATATACCCACTCTATAGCAGAATGTATTACGGCCCATGCTATCACATTGATATAGAATACCCAACCAATTATTCCTCCAATGATAAAACCAGGCCAAAAATCCCCGCCATTAGCGGAAATAATGTACCCCCACATGAAATGAATGAAGATGGCTATTATTAGATCAACCCAAATACTAAGCTCTTTCTTCGTTTTTTGGGGGGTAGATTTACTTGATGAGTTAGGACTCGAAGTCCTTCCTGACAATGTTGATGGTCTCGCAGAAGTAGTTGAACGAGAAACAGTTGAAGTAGATGATCTTGTTGTTGATGGTCTGCTAACATATGTAGATATCCCCATCTGATTGCACATAGACTTCAGTGTATTTCTGTTCTCATTGTAGTGAGACTTGAAACTTGGCTCCAAATCAAAGTCATCCATTATCGTAGTAGCTTTCCATGCTTCTCTAACAACGGACTTAATTTTATCCAAAGAAGAAGGGTCAAGGCCCATTCCCATTTGCAATCGGAAAGCAATTTGTGGGTCGTTTTGCACAGCGTTTACTTCTTCGACAATGTTATGCAGAGCCAAAGCAACTATCTGCGTTGACATTTTCAAATAATATTCATTTGAATTGCCTAACTTTACTTTTATGTATTGCAAATGCTGCTTGGTCTCATTAAGGAGGCTGATAGCATTACCAATATTCGCTGATAACCTCGCGTATTTATTAAGAGATTTCTTCAGGGCCTTGTCACTTGAAATAACTTCTTGAGGAGGCAGTTCGTTTATTATCTTCTGCAGTGTCTTGACATTTTCTGCACAACGTTGCTTTGCAAAATCACCTACAACGACAGATTGTGCATACTTTTGCATCTTCATCGCTGTGTGAGGTGCGTCATCATCTTCAGAGTTGTTAAAGTAATCGATACCACATTGCAGAATCTCTAATCCAAGTTTGTCTGCTATCATCTGATACTGAGAGTCGGCAGCAGGAAGAATGCTCTTGAGTTGGCTAAAAGCCTCTTTGGTACTCGTCACCAATTTCCTCGCAGCCTCTATTCTCGCCTTTGGATCTTTGTGGTCAACCTTCTTGGTCTTTTCCACATCTGCAGAAATTTTGTTGATTAGAGGTCCAACGGCTTTACTCTTTAAAAAGTCCTTGGCCTCCCTAACGGTGACATAGCTGATAGTTTTCGGATAGCCGATTTCATCGCCAAGCGATTCTAAAAATTGATGCAACAACTCTACCCCAGTCATCTTCAAAGGACAGTTGGCATCCACCTTATCTATATAAATGTCGCCAAACTTATCATAAAGCTTTTCTGCCGCTAAAACAGCTGCACGATGTTTATCGTCAATAAGATAGCAAACAAGTTTGTTTTGCAGTGAGGATAGCGTCTCTTGCTTTGACCAGATTTCTATAGCCCCTGCCATATTGCCCGCCAACAGATGGTTATAAGCTATGTCATCCAACGGAGTCATCTTCTGCAAGAACCAGAACTGAGCATACTTGATTTGCTCCTTGGCAATAGTAAGATGAGACTCAGACTCATTCATCAAGTCAAGAGTACGAGCAGGAGCAGGAAGTAGCCCCTTCAAATCAAGAGGAAACTCCACTGGTCTGTTTACTTTCAGGAAGGCAGTTGCCCGTCCTTTGTTAGACACGATGTCCCTCTTGGGAGAATTGGCATACACGCCAAGAATCCTATAAGGGTTTTGCGATACTATTTTAGGTACAGTGTCCACTTGTCGTTTTTATCGTTCATACCCAAGCAGACTCCCAGGACTTGGCGGTTCATTAGTCACTAATGACTACACATAAAAGAAGCGTGGGAATCTCCTGTCACTCGTCCCACGTTCTGAGGCTCTGGCATCGCCTGTTTGTCGAAACGAGCAACGCCGAAGCCCACGCCGATATGTATATAAACGACTATGACTGCATCGAAGCCAATGATAGCTGTCTGCAATTCATTTGTCGGATACTACATATCCATGGACGTCATTGTTGCTTTGATGTTTGACAAACGTTTAGGGAACTGCCAGATTCCAGAACGTCAAGCACAAAGCGTCAAGTAACGCCTTTCCTATATATAGGTTCCCGTCCCGCAGCCTCCACCCTTGGGGTTCGGCATAAGTTGGAGAACGATTGCAAATATAGTAAATCTTTGAATAACTTCCAAGTAATTATCAGAAAATGTTCACGAACAGAGCATTCACAAGGCTTGTGAAAGTTTCGTTTCTATTCCTCGGCATTCTATAAGTTTTGAATTCACCACCTCATCAAACCTTTCACTTACCTCCACCATCCACTCAGGTTGTTTCTACATTTTCTGAAAAAACCAAACATCGTGGATCTTCTAATAGTAGGCATGGCATTAGTCAATGTCACCACCCTGCCCACTGCCAACGAAAAGTAATCTTCGAGACTCAAAAGTTACTGCTTCGAGGCTCGTGTATTACTGCTCGTTGATACTTACGTGTGGTCAAAATTGAGGGAATGCGCTGCGCGCAGAACCAACAATTCATTTTATCAGTATAGTTCCAAGTGAATGAGGAAGATTTTTGCGGGGTTCCCCATTCACAAGGCTTGTGGAGATCGAATAATCATTTAACAACGGAAGAAACAGAAGTGAACGGAAAATGCGGAAATAGTTACCATATTTACACCGCAACCCTTTGAAAAGCCTTTGGTTTATCGACTTTGTAGAGAAGAATATGTCATGCGGATGACGCGGATCATGCAGATTAATCCGATGTATTTTCCTTGGACTCCAATAGCTTTGCCTTGATAAACTCTTGGATGTCATCAGACGTTACATCATAAAAGGGTTTCAGTTCTTCAAACGCCTTTTCTTTGATGAGTTGCCATTAATCGGTTCATGTGACGGGTTTCTATGCTCTTGACGTATGCCTCAGGACGTTTTGCACCAAAATAATACCAAGCATAGAGGATGTTGAAAGGACGGAACATCGCCCCCTGAGGAGCAACACGATCCAACCAAACTCGTTTTACCTTTTTATAGCCAAAAAGCGGGAAGAGTTTGTTGATATCATCGATGTCAAGGTATAAGAGCACATGTTCAATAAGCGACTCGTCGGAAATGGACTTCATCTTCGACACATCGTAAGACCAGAGGCAGTTCTCCTTCTTCAGCTTACGAAACAGTTGTTTCTTGACATCTTCTTTCATTTACTCGTTTGCAAAGATATAGAATTGTTTCGAAAGTTCCAAGTGAATAGAAAAGAATTTGCGGGGTTCCCCATTCACAAGCCTTGTGGAAATAAAAATCCCGAGCACGTTGCCATGCCCGGGACTCTATCGATTGTGCTTTACAGCGCAAAGTTATTCAGCAGCGGGAGCCTCCTCTACAGCAGGAGCCTCTTCAACAGGTGCTTCCTCTACGGGAGCCTCTTCAACAGGAGCGGCCTCCACAGCAGGAGCATTCTCAGCGACCACCTTTACAGGAACCTTCACCTCAACCTCTTTGTGGAAGTGAACAGTAGCCTCATAGTCACCCACCTTCTTAGCCTCGTGCATCGTGATGATCTTACGATCGATCTCAATTCCCTGAGCTTTCAGGGCCTCAGCAACCTGAGCGGCACCTACGCTACCATAGGTAACACCTGTGGCAGACACCTTGGCGGCAATCACCAGAGCCACGCCCTCGAGAGCCTTGGCACGATCCTCAGCAGCAGCTTTCAGCGCAGCGAGCTTATGAGCCTGCTGACGAAGATTCTCTGCAAGGACCTTCTTAGCAGAAGGAGAAGCGATCACAGCCTTTCCTGAAGGGATCAGATAGTTTCGGCCATAGCCGTTCTTCACATTCACGATATCGTTCTTGTATCCCAAGCCGATAACATCTTCTTTCAGTATAATATCCATTATGCAATCCTCCTTTTAATTATTTCATCATGTCAGTTACATAAGGAAGCAGTGCGATCTGGCGAGCACGCTTAACAGCCTGAGCCACACGGCGCTGATACTTCAGAGATGTTCCAGTGATACGACGGGGAAGAATCTTACCCTGCTCGTTGAGGAACTTCTTGAGGAACTCAGGATCCTTGTAGTCGATATATTTGATACCACTCTTCTTGAAGCGGCAATACTTCTTCTTCTTCGTGTCGATAGAAGGAGCAGTGAGATAACGGATTTCTGATTGTTCTGCCATGGTTTATGCCTCCTCTTTTTTAGAAAGTTTGTTACGACGCTTCTCAGCATACTGTGCAGCATACTTGTCGAGCTTCACTGTCATAAAACGGATCACCTTCTCATCACGACGGTATCCAGTCTCAAGCGTGTTAATCACTGACGGCTCAGCCTTGAACTCTAACAGGCAGTAGAAACCTGTTGACTTCTTCTCAATTGCATAAGCCATCTTCTTCAGTCCCCAGGTCTCTTCGTTCACAATCTCAGCACCATTATCGGTGAGGATCTTCTTGAATTTAGCGACCGTTTCCTTCATCTGTTCATCAGACAAAACGGGAGTCAAAATGAAAACGGTTTCGTATTGATTCATACTAATTTAAAATGATAAAATATTAATATTTTGCTTAAAGCGGGTGCAAAGGTACTCATTTTCCATTGAACTATGAACTTTGGACTTTGAACTTTCCGAATGTTTAACAGTATTTAATACTTTCCCTGTCTTTTTATCTGTCTGACATGCACGACAATACCTATAATGATCAGCAACAGGGAGAGGAGGAGCACACTGTTATAGCGTGTCCATCCGGTAAGAAAGCTCACAAGCAAAAGGATGGCACCGGTGAACACCAGCGCCATTCCCCCTTGTTGTTGTAAGAAGTTCTTCATCACTCAGTCTCCGGCGTGATGAGCTTATACCCCTTGCCATGGATGTTGATGATCTCTATCTGATCATCCTCTTTCAGATGCTTACGCAACTTGGTGATATACACATCCATAGAACGTGCGTTGAAGTAGTTGTCATCGATCCAAATCGTCTTCAGTGCGAAGTCACGCTGCAGGATCTCGTTGGCATGACTGCAGAGCAGTGCCAGCAGTTCGTTCTCCTTGGTGGTGAGCTTCGTCTGCTTGTCGTCGATGGTGAGCAGCTGCTTCTGGGTATCGAAGGTGAAGCGTCCGATGTGATAGACGGTGCTCTCCTTGTTCTTCTTTCCGCGCACACGACGGAGGATAGCCTCAATACGGAACACGAGTTCTTCCATCGAGAAAGGTTTGGTGATATAGTCATCGGCACCGAGTTTGAAGCCTTCGAGGATATCCTCTTTGAGCGTCTTAGCGGTGAGGAAAATGATTGGCATCTCGGCATTCGCCTGACGGATTTCCTGGGCGAGTGTGAAACCGTCTTTCTTCGGCATCATCACGTCGAGCACGCAGATGTCAAACTTTGTCTTCAGGAAGGCTTTGTATCCTGCCTCGCCGTCAACACACAGCTCAGCGTTGTAGCCCTTTGCCTGCAAGTACTCGCGAAGCAGCATACCGAGGTTCTCGTCGTCTTCGCACAATAAGATTTTCAACTGATCGTCCATAGTCTTTACTGTTTAAAAGTGAATATTCTTTGATTAATTACTAATTCATGATTACTGGCAGCGAAATGGTGAAGGTGGTGCCGTTGCCATAGTCGCTTTCCACCTTGATCTCCCCGTCGTGGAGGTCAACCACTTTCTTCACATAGGCCAGTCCGAGACCGAAGCCCTTGGCATCGTGACGGTTGCCGGTATGTACGCGGTAGAACTTGTCGAAGATCTTCTTCACGTTCTCCTTCTTGATACCGATACCCGTATCTCGGATAGAGAGGTAGAGTCGATCCTTATCGTTCCACGTCTTCAGATAGATATCGATCGGCTGGTCCGACTTCCGGTATTTCACGGCATTGTCGAGCAGGTTGTTGATCACGTTCTGGAAGTGCACCTCATCGACATAGATAGCGGAATCGACGGCTCCGATATCGGTATAGATTTTCCCACCGGTATGTTCCACACGCAGGGTGAAGGAGTTGGCGATGGTCTCCACCATCTCGTTGAGGTCGAGTTCCTTTTTCTTGAACACCGCCTTCTTTCTGTCGAACATCGACATCTGCAGCACTTTCTCCACGAGGAACCGCAATCGTTTCGACTCATCGTTCACCACCCCACCGAGATGTTTCGTCAGGGCAGGACTCTTGGGAACAGAGTCGTCGTTGAGCATCTGGGCTGCCAGTGAGATGCTGGCAATAGGAGTCTTCAGCTCGTGTGTCATGTTATTGATGAAGTCGTTCTTGATCTCCGTGAGCTTCTTCTGTCGGAACACTAACACCAAAGTGATGATGAACGTGATGAGCAACACGAAGGTGAAGATGATACTCGGTATCATGAATCGCACGCTGGAGAAGATATAGCTGTTCATGTCGGGGAAGTGGATACGCACCTCACCAGTTCTCTCCTGGGGGTCATTACGGAAGAGCACCTGCTTATAGGTATATTCCTCGCCCTCGTCGGAGTAGTCAGGACAGCGATACACCTCTCGTCCGTCCTGAGTGTTCACAGTGAAATGATACGGGATGTTCACCCCATTATTCATCAGTTCCACCTTCAGATCCTGATCGAGCGTCTTGAAGTTGATACGTTCCTGCAGAGGTTTGTTGCTGGCGGTATAGAGAATCCGGTAGATCAGCTTGTCGAGCAGTGCCTTCTGATACACATAGCGGTTCTTCACGATCTCCCGCATCGACTTTGTGGCCTCGTTGATGGAGTTCTTATCATTTCGGAGGATCAGTGCCTTTGGCACCTGTGAGGGTTTGTAGGCGGATGTCTTGAGTTCGAAATAAGAGTAGGATGATCCGTCCTCATCAGTTACGGAGAACTGATGCGACTGTCGCGAGCTGCCTGCATTCATCCTTTTACCAGTTCCGACGGAGTCGCGTTTGTTTGCCCGCCGTTCCGACTCGTTGACATCTTTCTCAATGTAACGCAGGGTCTCATTGATCTCTAAGTTTTGCGAAGCTTCGTAAAGTGCTTTGTTGACAGACACGTCAAACTGCTCTTTCTTCATCTGAACCATCTCCTCGATATATTTCAGCTGAAGGTAGAGCAGGGCCAGAAAGCTCAAACCCATGATAATTGCTATGGCAAGAATCGTTGTTTTCTTCATGGTTGCAAAGATAGTGATTTATCCGATATGCCTCATTAATTTCGTTAATTATTTCGGTTAATTTTTGTTTAGTTAACCATAAAGGATGGGTATAATTGAGAATTATTAATTATTAGGAGACAGAAAAGAATAAGGAGATGGGAGGAATGAGGGTCATGAAAAAGGATGCGCCTGGGGCGCATCCTTGTCAGACTTCATGAATATGAAGGTATATAGTGATTATGGGAACTTCTTTACAAGTGCAAAGATAGGGAATCATCACAAGGGGGAAAAGGGATTGTCCCTAAACAACGATAGGATTTTCCCTAAAGTTACGGGGAAAATCCTATCTGTAGGTATTCTGTGAAGGATCAGGTCATGAGCGACGTGCTTTCCTTCGTCGATAGAAATAGATAACGATCAGCACGACACCGATTACTAAAGGAACAGCAGCCGTGAAGATGACGACAAGACCGAAAGCCCCACCGATGGGGAATCCCACATACAGTTTAGGGAAGGTGTCAATGGCCAGACTGTCCTCCATGGCCTGGTACAGTACGGTGTCACCCTTCTCCAACGCTTCTGCCTGAATCCGCCTGTACTCCGCCTGTTGGGCGTGGATTCTGACCGTATCAGCATAATAAGCTTCCAACAGGTCTTCGTTAGCACGCATCCGCTCCTGGTGCATCCCTTCGGATGTCGTGATCGTCAGGATTCCGAACAAGAGCATCACCACTGCGATGATGACCATGAGGATTCCTGTGGTCAGCAGACAGCTGGGAAGGAAACATCCTTGTCGTGATTTCCGAGGGGGCACAGAGTTAGGCTCATTCATACCAGTCAAAGAAAAAGGGGCAGGAAAGCCCGCCCCTTGATGATTACAAGAATTAATCTTCTTCTTTCATTTCCTCCTCGTGCTGCTTGATCAGAGCCTGCTGGATATCGTTCGGCACAAGCTCGTAGGAAGCAAACTTCGTGGAGAAGGAAGCACGACCGCCGGTGATTGAACTCAGGGCGATAGAGTAGCTTGCCAGCTCCTTGAGTGGGATCTTGGCAGAAAGCTTCTGGTATCCAGCCTCCGAGTCCATACCCATGATGATGGCACGACGACCCTGAAGATCGCTCATCACATCACCCATGTAGTCGGCAGGAACGAGAACTTCCAAGTCGTAGATAGGCTCCAGCACCTTCGGGCCTGCCTCCTTGAAGGCAGCAGAGAAGGCGTTACGTGCAGCCAGCATGAACGAGAGCTCATTGGAATCCACCGGGTGCATCTTTCCGTCATAGACGATGACACGCACATCACGGGCATACGAACCTGTCAGCGGTCCCTGCTCCATACGTTCCATCACACCCTTCAGGATGGCAGGCATGAAACGCAGGTCGATGGCACCACCCACCACAGAGTTGATGAATACCAGTTTTCCACCCCATTCGAGATCGATCTCTTCCTTGCCCTTGATGTTCATCTTGAACTCCTGGCCGTTGATCTTGAATGATGTAGGATCAGGCATACCCTCGGTATAGGGCTCCACGATGAGATGTACCTCACCGAACTGACCGGCACCACCCGACTGCTTCTTGTGACGGTAGTCGGCACGGGCCATCTTCGTGATGGTCTCACGATAAGGAATCTTCGGCTCAACAAACTCGATCTGGATCTTCTCGTTGTTCTCCATACGCCACTTCAATGTGCGCAGGTGGAACTCACCCTGACCATGAACGATGATCTGGCGCAACTCCTTTGACTGCTCTACTACCCATGTGGGATCCTCCTGGCGCATCTTAGCCAGGGCAGCCATCATCTTCTCCGTCTCACTCTCGTTCACAGCCTTGATGGCACGTGAGAATTTGGAGTTAGGATATTTGATGAAGTCGAAGCGGTAGTCCACATCTTTGCCGTTCAGGGTGTTACCCGTCTTCACATCCTTCAGTTTCACGGTACAACCGATATCACCGGCATTGAGCTGATCAACCTGAATACGGTTGGCACCAGCACAGGCATATAACGTACCGATACGCTCCTTAGAGCCACGGTCGGCATTCGTCAGGTCATCACCACTCTTCACGCATCCGCTCATCACTTTGAAGTAGCTCACCTCACCGATATGCGGTTCCACACCTGTCTTGAAGAAATACAAGGAAGTGGGAGCAGAAGTATCGGCAGGCACATCCTGACCGGCAGTATTCTGGATGACAGGCATCTCACTGACGAAAGGAACCACGTTGCCCAGGAACTCCATCAGACGGCGCACACCCATGTCCTTTCCTGCACAAACGCAGAACACAGGATAGATGCTGCGTGTGACGAGACCTTTGCGGATACCCTCGCGCATTTCATCTTCTGTCAGATCTTCCGTCTCGAAGAATTTCTCCATCAGCGTGTCGTCACCGGCTGCTGCAGCCTCCACCAGGGCGGCTTTCATCTCTTTGGCCTTGTCGAGCTCCTCTGCGGGAATATCCTCGATGATAGGAGCGCCGCCTTCAGGCTTCCAGGAATATTTCTTCATCAACAGCACATCGATCACGGCATTGAAGCCGGGACCTGTAGCGATAGGATACTGAACGGGAACGCAGTTCGGGCCATAGACCTCTTTCAACTGGTTCAGGATGGCATCGAAATCACAGTGCTCACGGTCGAGCTGGTTCACGAGGAAGATCACTGGTTTCTTCAGTTTCTCAGTATTGCGGAACGCATTCATCGTACCTACCTCAGGACCGTACTGGCCATTCACGAGGATCACAGCCTGATCCGTCACGTTCAGGGCGGTGATGGCACCACCCACGAAGTCGTCAGATCCAGGACAGTCGATGATGTTCAGTTTCTTGTTGTTCCACTCAACATGAAAAACAGTGGAGAACACGCTATAGCCATATTCCTGCTCCACAGGGAAATAATCGCTCACGGTGTTCTTCTGCTCCACCGAGCCGCGGCGCTTGATCACTCCGCTTTCGAATAACATACTCTCGGCAAGTGTGGTCTTGCCGCTACCCGCACTGCCAAGCAAGGCAATGTTCTTGATCTCGTTAGTTTGATATACTTTCATATTTATCAGGTTTTTAGTTGATAGTAGATACAATATTGGGGACTAAGTTACGCATTTTTATCAAACTGACAAAAGAAAATGTGGAAAAGGTGTGTTTTTTTTAAACTTATTAGTAATTTTGCCGCCAAATCGTTACAAATGGCCGGACTTTATCTACATATTCCGTTCTGCAAGAGCCGCTGCATCTACTGTGGTTTCTACTCCACCACCTTCCACGACCTGATGGAGGAATACGTGGATGCCCTGTGCCGTGAGATGTCACTGAGGAAAGAGCAGTGGAACAGGCAACCCTGCCCCATCAGCACGATCTATCTCGGCGGCGGCACACCTTCTCAGCTCTCCCCCGCCCTGCTCCACCGACTCTTCCATATTATATATAAGGTGTATGAGGTATCGGCAGATGCGGAGATCACCATCGAATGCAACCCCGACGACATCACCCCGGAATATGCCGAAGCACTCAAGGCACTGCCCGTGAACAGGGTGAGTATGGGAGCACAGACCTTCTCAGACGACCGTCTGCGCTTTCTTCATCGTCGGCATACCAGTGATCAGGTGAGGACAGCAGTGGATCTGCTGCGCCGGAACGATATTCATAACATCAGCATCGACCTGATGTTCGGGTTCCCCCAAGAGACAATAGACGACTGGCAGGAAGACATCCGTCGGGCTCTTGAACTGGATGTCGAGCATCTCTCTGCCTACTGTCTGATGATTGAGGAAGGAACGGTGCTGTATGAGATGATGAGAGAGGAGGGAGAAAAGAGGAAAGAGGAGGGAGAAGAGAGAAGGGAGGAGGAACTGGAACGGCAGATGTACGAAACGCTCATCGACAGTCTTGAGACAGCCGGATATGAACATTACGAGATCAGTAACTTCGCCCGCGAAGGATTCCGTTCCCGTCATAACAGCAGTTACTGGAACGGTACACCCTATATAGGTATTGGGGCTGCAGCCCACAGCTATGATGTCAGCACCCGCTACTGGAATGTCTCCGACATCCGACAGTATATCCGTCGGCTGAAGCAGGGGAGCCTTGCCATTGAGGAGACCGAGGAGATTGATGACATTACGAGGTATAACGACCTGATTACCACAGCCCTGCGAACCCGAGAAGGAATTGATTTAAGTCTGTTGTCCGCACCGATGAAAAACTCTCCGGCATCCAATAAAGCCATGCCGTCCTTTCACCGATACCTCCTTGAGAACGCCGAGCCCCATCTTCGCAACGGTCTTCTGAAGGAAGAAAACCATCACATACATCTCACCCGCCGCGGTCTTTTCATCAGCGACACAATCATGAGCGACCTCATCTACGTCTGATTACAACACAAGGAATCATTCCTATCACAACAAAACAAATTGTTTTGTTGTCGAAAGTACGTCATCTAACAATGCAAACAACGTCACTTTCAAGGACAAAACAATTTGTTTTGTGAAAAAAGAAAAAGGGATTGACTTATTCTTCCACGATGGTTTTGAACCTATTCCACCCCTCCACCGACTTGAAATCACTGGCGGAGCCTTGGGGAACGATCACACGTGCACTGCCATAGGTAGCCTCATCGAAGGCCATGCCGATGCTGGCACGGGTCATGTGACAACGGATTGTCTGCAATGGACAGCCAGAGAAAGCGAAGTCGCTGATGCTCCAGATGGAACCAGGCAAGGTGATGCTCTTCAGTGTGGATACGCCACGGAAAGCACTGGGATAGATCTCGATGACGCCACGGGGCACCTCATACGTCTCCAGTTTCTTGGCCTGCGGGCAGCGCACCAAACGTTCTTTCTCTGAATTGAACAAGATGCCATCCACCGATACAAAGAACGGACTGTTCTTCACGTTGATCTCAACGAGGTTCGGACAAGAAGAGAAGGCATCGTTCGACACCGACTGCACACTGTTTGGAATGGTGATGCTACGGAAAGCGCCACAGCCATAGAAGAAGAGGGTTGACAGTCGGTTGTCCTCTGTGTACGCACTCTTGTCCTCTTCCAACGGATAGTAGCTCTCGCCACCCTTCACAATAGTAGCCTCCGACAAGTCAAGGTCGGCCAACTTGGCTTTTCCCATCTCACGCAGTACCTTCACGTCACTGCCATTCAGCGGTCCTACCACCTTCAAACTGGTAAGGCTCGTCCGCTCAGAGGCAGGAATCCGACTACCTAACGTACCGGCATCACTCACGGTCACCGTCTTCTGCTGTGCCCATATCACCGATACGGTCAGCAGGCAAACGAATGTTAGAATCACTTTTTTCATATCACGATTGATTTAAATGATACATATTCCAAGGCGCAAAGATATACAAAAAGCAGGATAAACGAAGATAATTTTACGTTTTATGAAAAATTTACATATTTTTTTACATTACTTTAAAAAGAAGTTTGTATTTTTGTGCTGTTTTATGACACCTATGAAACTTATATAATAAACATTTATAACTAAAAATCTACATTTATGTCTGCATTAGTTTCTGTCATTCCCATTGTCCTCCTCATTGTATTGATGATGGGATTCAAGGTATCGGGCTACAAGAGCGCGATTATCACCCTTCTGGTAACAATCCTCTTAGCCTTGTTTGTCGCGCCTTCCATGGGAATCCTCCCGGAAAAGTTCACCAGTGCCGGCACCTCTATCTTCGGCATCACCCTCTGGTCGGTGATCGAGGGATTCCTGAAGGCTTGCTTCCCGATCATCCTGATCATTATCTGTGCTATTTTCAGTTATAATATTCTTTGTGAGACGAAGGAGATTGAGACTATCAAGACACAGTTTATCCAGATGACCTCCGACAAAGGCTTGCTCGTACTGCTTCTGACATGGGGTCTTGGTGGTGTGCTCGAAGGTATGGCAGGATTCGGTACTGCCGTGGCAATCCCTGCAGCCATTCTCATCGGCTTAGGCTTCAAGCCGATGTTCTCCGCCGTGATCTGTTTGATTGCCAACACCGTCGCAGTAGGTTTCGGTGCTGTCGGTCTGCCGGCCACCACATTGGCAAACCAGGTGGCTTCCGAGGGTGTGGCTTCTCCCGAGATGTTGTGCGAGGTGGCCACTTTCATCATCATCCAGTTAGCTCTGATGTTCTACATCACCCCGTTCCTGATTCTGATGATGACCGATCGTAAGAAGATTGTGAAGAACATCACCTTAGCCCTGTTCGTGGGAACCTTCTCTATCATCGTGCAGTTCTGCTGCGCCCATTTCATTGGTCCGGAGACTCCAGCTATCTTAGGCTCTGTTGCCGCCATCATCGCCATGTTGATCTACAACAAGCTGTTTATCCGCGACGAGAATCCTTCCGACGAGGTGAAGGTGGAGAAGAAGAAGTTCGGCGTTGCCAAAACCTTGAGGGCCTGGAGTGTATATGGTCTGATCATTTTCTTCATCCTGATCAGCAGTAAGATCGTTCCTTCCGTAAACCAACTGCTCAACAGTAATTTGGTGACACAGTTCGAGCTGCCTGTAATCGGCAATACCTTCAAGTTCGGTTGGCTGTCAAATGCCGGTCTGATGATTTTCCTCGGTGCTGTCATCGGCGGACTCATCCAAGGCATGAGTTTCGGCAGTTTGATGAAGCTGCTGGCCAAGACCACCATCAACCTTCAGAAGACTGTCGTCACCATCTGCTGCTTGGTTGCCATGGCCATGCTGATGAACAATACGGGTATGACCAACGATATCGCAAAGGGTCTTGTCGCCCTCACCGGTGCAGCCTTCCCGTTCTTTGCTCCGTTGATCGGCTCCATTGGTACATTCGTTACCGGTAGTGCCACGAACGCGAACATTCTCTTCGGTAAGCTGCAGGCAACAGCTGCCAGCGACCTTGGTTTGGTGAACCAGTCAACCTTCTTCGGTGTGAGCGGAAACGAGACCAACTGGTTAGCAGCAGCCAACTGTGCCGGTTCTGAAGGTGGTAAACTGCTCTCACCGCAGAGTATCGCCATTGCCACCGCTGCCTGCGACATGGAGGGTCAGGATGGTGACATCATGCGCAAGACCATGCCGTTTGCCATCTTCTGGATCTTGATGAACGGTCTGATGGTATTCTTAGGCCTGCATGTTTTCTAAAGAACTATGAGAACTGAGAAGTGAGAACTGAAAACTGAGAGGTAAAAAACTGAGAACTGAGAGGTGAGAACTGAGAGGTAAAAAACTGAGAACTGAGAAGTGAGAACTGAGAGGTATGATTTGCTTCAAGAATTGGCATTAGAGCCTGTTCCTGGTGGTAATCATACCTCTCAGTTCTCACTTCTCACTTCTCAGTTCTCATCTTTCATCTCTCATCTTTTAAAAGTGCATTCTGACATCAAGTCCTACCTGAATAGGATTTGCTTTCTGTGCAAAGTAACGAGTACCGCCAGCCGCCGAACTTTGAATGGCAAAAGTGTTATACTTCGTATCGGTGAGGTTACGCCCCCATAATGAGAGGATCACAGGACCGAAGTCATAGTCGGCATGTGCACCTAAGAGTGCATAGAACTTCTGACTGTAGGTATTCGCCTCGTCCCACCAGATCTTTCCTTGTCCTGAAACGTTCGCACCCAGTGTGAACTTCCCGATGTGCCAGTCGGCCATGGCACTGAACGAGTGCTGTGGCACGAAGGGGACATAGTTGTCCTTATAAGAAACAAGTGGCTCATAGCCTGTACCATGACTGCTCACGTTCATTGTGTTGGCATCGTACTCATCGAACTTCGCATTAGTGAAGGAATAGGTTACACCCCAGTCGAAGGCATTATCAAAGGCCTTCCCTCGCAGAGAGGTTTCCAGTCCACAGGAGTGGCTCTTTCCCGCATTCACCATGATACGTCCGTAATTGCTATGAGGCTCCATGATGGAGAGCTGCTGGTTTCGGATCTGCATGTAGAAGAGGGCGAGGTCAAAATGAACCTGTCCGTCAAAGAGATTCAAGTGCGTACCTGCCTCGTAATTCCACGACTCCTCGGGTTTGTAGGCGATGGTGTTCTCGATGGCCTGATAATCCTCTTCGGTATGCGGCACATCATAGTCGCCACGCATAGCGTTCTGCTGGTTGGCATTCAGTTCTGTCTGAAGGATGTCCGAGAACATCTGGATGTTGTATCCACCGGCACGATAGCCCTTTGAGACAAGGAAATACAGATTACTGGAATGATCATCGAGGAGATAAGTCAATGCCACTTTCGGCAACAGTTGTGTGAAGTCCTTTGAGAGATTGTCCATCACATGAGAAGTGAGAGTATAGGTGGCCGTGGCATTCGCCGTACCACCTGTCATCGCCATGTAAGCAAGAGAGTTGTAGTCGATCTTCACCTGATCGTAGTTCAGGCGCAGTCCCATGGTCAGCTTGAGATTATCAGCCAATTGGATATTCGACTCATGGAAGGCGGCAAGCGTAAATTGCGGTGTATGGAAATACTCGGGTACAGCCATCTCTGCCGACATGGTGACACCCATTTTATCGACAGCAGCCTCCGCAGCTTTCTGGGCGGCGGCACGAGCGGCTGCCTCTGGCAGGCCCTGCTCCAAGAACTGAGGAAGCATACGGTTCACCATGGCAGGAATCATCGCCCCTTTCATGGCAGAAGTGATGGCCATGCCGATCGGACCGGTGATGGCATCGCCGAAATAGACGGGTGCATCAGTGCGCAGCCACTGATAAGAGCCGAAAAGACCGCTGGCATGCTGCCAACGTCCGTCATGCTGGGATCGTAGCACCAGCTCCTGGGTGACGGCATTCTGTTTCTGTCGCTGTTCCAGTCGCAGATAGTCTGGTGCCATATAGTCCTGATCCATCAGCATCTGATCTTTCAGGAACTGGTAGCTGGTGGTAGAGGTGAAGAGCAGTCGTGGCATCGCATAACTGATGTTCAGTCCGGTATTCAGCATATTACGCTTGTAGCCGTTCATGATGGTTGTAGCAGGATCCTGTACATCAGTGAATGTCGTCGATAACGGTGCTGACCCCGGGAATCCGGTGTCATAATAACTCTGTCCAAGCTCCCCATAGCCGAAACCATTCTGGTTGACATACTGATAATCGGCAGTCCAGTCGAACTTCAGTTTCTCCGTAGGTTCCCAGATCAGTCTGACCTTTCCCCCTGCCTCGTTGCTCAAGTCATTCTTATCATCAAACTGCGTATTGTTGATGAATCCTTTCAATCCACTATAGAACCCGGCCACGGTAAAGGCGAGCTGATCGGAAGGACGATGATGGTGAGCGACCTCCACATTACTATATAAACCCGTACCAATGCCCAGATGGATGTCAGTGCCCTGATAGTTCATCGGGTTCTTCGAATAGATACGCACCAATCCGCCCTCGGTGTTCTGGCCGTACAGCGTACCCTGCGGTCCACGAAGCACATCCACACGGTCGAGCATATAGAAATGGTTATTGAATGCCGACTTAGACATCAACGGGATATTGTCGTAATACACTCCCACGGCAGGGTTATTGATACGTGAACCTATACCTCTTATATATAAGGAGGATGTGAGTCGTGAGCCGTAGGCAGGCATTACAAATGATGGGACGAACTGTGACAGTTGACTCAAGTCATGTACGTTCAACTGTTGGAGTGTCTCATTGCCAAACACACTACTACTCATCGGCTGCAGACGCAGTCGCACATTCTCCTTGGGTTGGGAAACCACCACCACTTCGTCTAAGTCTATCACTTTCGAGCTGTCGGCCATTGACAGTTCATGAAGGTTTGTTACCGCCTCATTCTTCTCCCCTAATTGGGTGGCGAACGATGCCTGAACGCTCATCGCTATCAGACATCCCACAAGTGTTTTTTTCATCATTTTCTATATATTAATAATCGGCTGCAAAGGTACTGCAAAAAAACTGATCGTACAATCCTTATTTTTAAGGATTTTCGAGGATGGCCTCCTTCATCATTCGTTCATCGTTCCACAATGGGGGCAACGTCCTTTCTCGTGCATCGGTGCACCGCAATTGCCACAAACATAACGGCAATGGGAACGGTGATAATAATGGCGCAGCGCATAGTAAGCATAGATGGCCAGCAAGACATACCCTATATAATATAAGGTGGTAAGACTAAAGAGGATGTAATTCACTGCGCATACTCCTGCCAAGCCGCAGAGATACAGCATGGCTTCATCGAATGGCAGACGCTGGCGCACCACATCCACACAGGCTATGGCCAAGATCAGCATCAGCCACACACAAACCAAGAAGAACGTCAGGATCGGGGGTACGCCGAAGGGGTTCAACGTAGGGTTGAAGTAGAACTGCTGCCACACTTCGGGGGCGAACATCTGGATGCTGGCATAGAGGGCTGCCGAGACAGCCACGGACAAAGCCAGGAGTGTGGGATAGACACTGTCTATATCGTTGAAGTGAACGATCTTTGCATTCTTTCTTCGGATGATGTAGGTGAGATAGGCCACCGCAATCATACTGATGACAACCAAGAAGATGAGCAGATGAACATCCGAGAAGAGAGAGATAAACTGTGAGATGGGATCATCGGGTACCACCTTGGGAAGCAGTGCCGACTCATGTGCCCACCCGAAGGTAAGCTGGTCGCGGGCCACCTGCACCCATACAGAGTCTATGCTGTCGTTGGGCAGGATGCGGATATCTGCCACCACCAGCCGGTCGTGACGATGAACGGGGAAAGTATCCACGGGCATCATGCTCACAGCCTCCTCGGGTTGTGACTTCATGAGATATAACGTGTCGGCCTTCACCACGAAATTAAAGTTCTCGGAATAGTGGTGCTTACGGACAAAGAGGATAGAATCCATACGGCGAGCCATCCCCGCAGAGTCCAACACCACCTCGGATCGCTGCATACCACCGTTACCCCTGTCTTTCCTGTCGTAGCAACCCGACAGCATCAGAAGGAGCATCAGGACAGCGGTCCACCCACGCAACATTTTATATAATATAATCATATCTCTCATCTTTCATCTCTCATCTTTCATCTCTCCATACACATTCATCTGGCACTGACTGCATAGGAATTCCAACCTGAACCGTCGGCCATCGCCCAGGACGAGACTCAGCGGTTCTTTCCATCGGGGCTGCTTTCCCCCATGACGGACACAATAGCCCAGACTATACCGCAGACAATGACGGCACTGCATCAGGATGGGAGAATCGACAGGGGCGATCTCAAAAGCAGGTGCTGGATTTGTCAATCCGTGCTGCTCATAGAACGCTTTTGCCTCGTGGTTGGCTATATTATAAAGGTAAGGGAATGTCTGTTCAAGCTGAGAACTCGGAACGGGGAACAGTGCGGTTGAATCACCTTCAGACGGCGAAGTCTCCGCTCTCCACACACTACTAAGACCCGCTACCCCGATCCTCCTCAACTCTGCCAGTTTACTGGATGGGATAAACTCGTTGAAAGAGACAGGATCTAACAGAACCGTTGTGCAGGAATAAGGGGTGTCACCTAATTTCGTCAGCTGTCGAACGATATTCTCACGTTGAGGTTTCTGGGCTTCCTGATGATCTGTTGACAGGAATGCAGTAAAAGAACGATCTGTATGGTCGGTCCTGCTCATCGTCAGTTCCACCCCCTGCTCCACCTGTCTCAGGATCATCTGGACAGGAATCTTTCGTGTGGCGGTCTTACCTGCCATCAGTCGTTCGAACACCTGGTCGTTATTTCGATACAGTGCCATTCCCGGTTTCAATCCAGCAGGCATCTTAAACGGATAGAGACGGTTCCCTTCAGCCCTATTGATGCGGAAGCCTTCCAGTATCATCGATCTTCCACTCCGCACGTTTCCACCCGGTAGCACATTTCTTTCCTCCCTGTTTCGTCCTCCTTCCTGCTTGAAAAAGCACAATCCATCCCCATTGGCAAAAGATGCAGTCCCAGCCACGTTGAATGAGTTTCCACGAATCTCCTTCACCTTCCCCACATACTCTCCCAAAGCCTTGGGGGTATCAGGCGAAAAGATGTCCGGTTTCCGTCCGTGGAGGAAATAGGAAGTGAATCCACGGTTAAAAGTTTTATTCAGGTTGGGTGTGAAAGTATATTCGCAGTGACCAGCCGAGGCCCTTCTGTACTTGTCAGGATGCTTCGCGATCAAGGCATTCAGGCGCTGACTATAGGCTGCCGTCACATTCTTCACATAGGCGATGTCTTTCAATCGCCCCTCTATCTTGAATGAGGTCACCCCTGCCTCCATCAGCTCCTCCAACGCGTTGATCCGGCACATATCCCTCAGTGACAGGAGATGTCGGTCTTGCTCGATGACCTGTCCGTTGGCATCCTCCAAGTTGAATTTCATCCTGCAGAACTGAGCACATTCCCCACGGTTGGCACTTCTGCCGAAACAATACTGTGAGGCATAGCACAAACCAGAATAGCTCACACAGAGGGCACCATGTACAAACACCTCCAGTTCGATGTCGGGCACTGCCTGATGGATGGCAGCAATCTCGTCGAGTGACAGTTCGCGGGCTAACACCACACGTCGAAAACCGATAGAGCGCAGCCATCTCACCTTTTCGACGGTACGGTTATCGGTCTGGGTAGAAGCGTGACAACAAAGAGAAGAGTGGAGAGAGGAGAGAGGAGAGAGGAGAGAGGAGAGAGGAGGGATTCCCCTCAAGATCCCCATATCCTGAACGAGGATGGCATCTACATTGACTTCTTGCAAATCTTGAAGCAAACGCCAAGTATCTTCCAGTTCCTCATCGTAAATAATTGTATTGACCGTGACATACACTTTCGCCTCGAACTGATGGGCATAGCGGCAAAGTGCGGCAATATCCTCCACCGAATTACCGGCAGCCGCCCTTGCACCGAAGCGTTGTGCTCCGATATACACAGCATCTGCACCATGATCGATGGCTGCGATGCCACATTCAAGATTCTTGGCAGGAGCCAGCAGTTCAAGTTCTCTCATCTTTCATCACCCATCTCTCACCCGATCTCCTCGATATTATACGGGGTGGCCTGATAAACGTAATAGTTAATCCAGTTGGAGAACAGAAGGTTTGCATGGGCACGCCATCTCACCACCGGTTCCTTCTTCGGATCATCGTCAAGGTAATAGTTCTTTGGCAACTCCACGTCATCACGTTTCCCCACATCCCGCCGGTACTCATTATCCAGGGTGTTGGGTGCATACTCCAGATGACCGGTGATAAAGAACTCCCTGCCTTCGCGTGCCATCACCATGCTCACACCGCTCTCTGCGCTCTCTGCCAGGAGGGTGAGATGGGGATTGGACAAGATATCCTCCCGGTGCAGTTCCGTATGACGGCTATGAGGCATGAAGAACTCATCATCGAAGCCTCGGAAGATCGGCAGATAGGGAGTGAGCGTATGTTGCTTGAAGATACCGAACATCTTCTTTTGCAGCGGATATTTCGGGATTCCATAATGGTAATACAATCCAGCCTGTGCCGCCCAGCAGATATACAGCGTACTCATCACATGGGTCCGTGCCCACTCAAAAATCCCCGACACCTCTTCCCAGTAGGTCACCTCCTCATAGTCCAGTTGCTCCACCGGGGCACCTGTGATGATCATCCCGTCGAACTTCTTGTTGCGCAGTTCATCAAAATCCCTGTAGAACATCATCATGTGTTCGATAGGGGTATTCTTCGGAGTATGACTCTTCAGTTTCATGAAAGTGATATCTAACTGCAAGGGGGTGTTCGACAGCAGACGGATCAAGTCGGTCTCTGTAGTAATCTTCAAGGGCATCAGGTTCAGGATAACAATCTTCAGCGGACGGATATCCTGTGTATGTGCCCTGGTGTCATCCATCACGAAGATATTCTCTTTTTTCAGAATATCTATCGCGGGCAATTGATCTGGTATTCTTAATGGCATAATTCTCTTTACCTTTGCATTTTGATATCTATTGCGTGCTGCAAAGGTACGAATAATTCATCAATAACGATCATATTTATTGCTCATTCTTACCAAAGGATCAATGAAAATGATTATCTTTGCAGCAAAAATGTAAAGAAAAAGCCATGAACGCCACCAAAGGAAACGTTTTTGTGTGCTGTCTGCTCAGCATTCTTGCCATGCTGCCTTTCACGGGATTGGCATCATCTGCCGTCGGCAACACCGAGAACCACTGTCAGGTCATGAAGTTGGAAGTCAGCCGACTACCCGACCTGACAATCCCCCGTGCCTCACATCAGCTGTTCTATGTGAACCATGAGGCCGTGGTGGCAGGTGGACATACCGATGGTTTTGTGCCAACAGCCACTGCAGAATATTTCAAAGGCGGCAAGTGGCATGTCATGAAAATGGTCTATAACCACGACTATGGTCTCTCCGTGGTCTTGAAATCGGGTAAGGTGCTGTTGGCAGGTGGCTGTTCAGAGCCTATCGGTATCGGTCAGACCTTCTTAGCCGAGATCTACGATCCCGTAACGCACACCTTCAACGCCTCTACCTGTCTGGATCACAAACGTGCCGGAGCCTCTGGCTTGGAGATAGACAGCGGTCGCGTGGTCATTGCCGGCAACTGGTATCATGATGACGGCATCGAGGTTTTTGACGGAGACCGGCATTTCACCTATATAAAAAACGTGACCGTTGAGCATGCCCTCCCCCATCTTTTCCGTGTTGATCATGACGAAGTCGTTCTTTTTGGCAGTTTAAGCACAAGGGGCGACACCTTTGTCAGTGCCACCGCCGACCGTCTGAATAATGACACCTTACATATTCCTCTGTTTGACACTTGGTATCCTCTCGTTGTACCCCCCCATCGTGATGGGGAGAGTTTTATCGGCGACGAGTCTAAAGGTGTCTATGCCTATCTTTTTCCTGTCAGGAACGATGCCGGTCAGGTAGCCCTTGCCAAGGTGGAGAACGGCATATTCTCTCTTCTGCCCACCGTCTGTCCTATTCCCATGAAGAGTTCCATGGGAGGGATCATTTACTACTCTGCCGTCATCGTCGATCGCCAACGAGGCATCGCCTTCCTGATGGGAACAAACAGCGACTACCAGATCCATCCTGAAAAGGGTTTCCGCACTTATGTGCTTCGCATCGATTACGCTCAGGCAACAAAGGGTAAAGGTGCGCCACTGACCCTCTACTATACCGATCCTTTACCGATCACTCCTGACTATACCCCAGTGCTGACCGATGAGGGAGACATCTTGATAGCGGGTGGCCTGACCACGGAAGTCAGTAACTTCGCCCCCTCTGGTAATGTTTATCTGTTAAGGACAGGCTATCCGTCGGCACCAGTAGCATCTGCCAAGAACTGGTGGATAGGACTGTTGGCATTGATTGGATTGGCCATCGTGACGGTACTTGTCTATAAGCGATGGAGACGGAAAGCGGTGAGCCAAATGGATGAGATAGTGATTGAACGCATCGATGATTCCATTCCGCCTGTTGCTCCCGATCCGTATGCAGACGACTCATCTGCAGATCATGAACTATTAAGGCGCATCTGCGATCTGATGGAAGAACAGCAGCTCTATCTCAACGTCAATCTGAAACTGAGAGACGTGGCTATAGCTCTCGGTTCCAACCGCACCTCCATCTCCAACTGTATCAACAACCTTCGAGGGTGCTCTTTCAGTCAGTTCATCAACATCTACCGCATCAACCATGCCCTGGAGTTGATGCGCAGCCAGTCTGATGTGAGAATCAATGAAGTATGGAGGGCCTCCGGATTCTCCAATGAATCGAGTTTCTTCCGTAGCTTCAAGTCCGTCACAGGCATGACCCCAAGCGATTGGAAAAGCCAGACAGACTGACGAAACAGGCTCTGATAACAAGAAATGTACGATTTGCAAGTCGAAATGTACGATTTGCAAGTAATGGACAGCAAGTGCGACCTGCTGCCCACCGACAAGACCCTGAATGTGGGTGATGTCCTTGCCATCCATTGTGTGGGTACCCAATGGAGCGTTTTTCTCGGTGGCACACCTTCAACCATCAAGCAAAAGATTTTCCATCTGAAAAACATCATGATTGATGACATTGTCAATTTTGCCAAGGATTCAGAGTACGGATATGTTGATTTCTACAACTCTCAATACCAACTCCATTTCACTGATTATACCGAAGGGCATTTTATGGAGATTAGTAAACTCGGCAAAGACGGAAGTGTTAAAACTATCCTAAAAGGCTATTATACCGCAGATTCCGGTCAGATAGGCTTTAAGGTGTCCAGTGTAGCTCAGAAAGACGGAGACGGAGAGACAACCATCTTCGCTGATAAGGGATGGAAAGAAGACGACATGGTGCTCATCTACTATGCCACGTCCGATGATGGTATCAGTCTGAATATCGATGGTATCGACCTGAAATTTAATAAACCTGTAGAAATTGCCCAGGGAACATGGAAGACCCCTGAAGGAGGGGCTAAGTTCGAATTTGGCAGCTATTGGGGATATTACAGCTGCTACGATTTAGATTCAGAAAATGATGGTAAATATGCACAATGGAGATTATACCTAATGCTGGGTAGATCTATCAACCAATTCGATAAGACCATCAGATTCAGAGTCTCCTACGCTTATGATACGACAACGAGCACGGCCTCATCTTGCAAAATCATGCTACCATCACAACAAGAAATCACGGTAGATTGCAAAGACTACACGGTGCCTTTTACATATAGCGCCAATACGCTCACTTTCACTCTCTTTGGCTACACCTTTGTATTACGTAGGACGGGTGACTGAGGAGAGAGGAGAAATGAGAAGTGAGAAGTGAGAAGTGAGAACTGAGAACTGAGAGGTATGATTAGCTTCAAGACTTGGCCTTAGCGCTTGTACTTAGTGGTAATCATACCTCTCACTTCTCACCTCTCAATTCTCCCTTCTTCTTTACCAGAGTTCGAGTCGTTCGCTCTTCGGGATGAACATCTTGTCACCCTGTTTGATACCGAAGGCATCGTACCACATATCGATATGCGGCAGGGCACCGTTGACACGCCATTCTCCCAATGAGTGAGGATCGCTCTTCGTACGGTTACGGATCTCCTTCTCGGTGATGTTCTGTCCCCAGACGCCGGCGTATGCAAGGAAGAAACGCTGATCGGCTGTCAGACCGTCGATGGTTGAGAGCGGCGTATTCTTCGTAGCGTTCTTGTATGCGAACCAAGCCACCTGCAGTCCACCGTGGTCAGCGAGGTTCTCACCTAATGTCAGTCGTCCGTTGGCGTTCAAGTCAGGCAGCACCTTGATTTTCGAGAAGAAATCGGCATAGCGTCCTGTGCGCTCCTCGAAGCCCTTGCCATCCTCTGCAGTCCACCAGTCGGTCATATTTCCCACCTTGTCATAGTGTCGTCCCTGGTCATCGAAGCCGTGAGTCATCTCATGACCGATCACCACGCCGATAGCACCGTAGTTAAACGCATCATCAGCCTCGGGATCAAAGAACGGGCGTTGCAGGATACCGGCGGGGAAGCAGATCTCGTTGGTGGTGGGGTTGTAATAGGCATTCACGGTCTGAGGTGTCATGAACCACTCATCGCGATCCACGGGCTTTCCTGCTTTCTCTTCGATCTCCTTCGCATTCCAGAACCGGTTGCACTCCATCACGTTCTCGTAGTAGGTCTTCTTCGTATCGATGTCGAGACCGCTCATATCCTTCCACTTGTTGGGATAGCCGATCTTCACATAGAAGGTGCTCAGCTTGTCAAGAGCAGCCCGTTTCGTCTCATCACTCATCCATGTCTGTGCCTTGATACGCTCGCCCAGGGCCACCTGCAAGTTTTTCACCAGCTGCTCCATGCGTTGCTTGGAGGCAGCAGGGAAATAGCGTTCGCAGTAGATCTTGCCCAGGGCCTCACCCATCTGGCTCTCCACTTGCTGGGTGGCACGTTTCCACAGAGGATAGTCTTCTTGACGACCGCGCAAGGTCTTACCGAAGAACTCGAAGTTGGCAGCGGCAATCTCCTCTGACAGGTAGCTGGCAGCACCAAGGATCACGCCCCACTGCATATATGCACGGTACTCGCCTGCCGACATACTCTTCACCAGTTTCTCTGCACCGGCGAGGAAAGCGGGCTGTCCCACCACCATCTCACGATAGTCGGCGGCTTTCACGCCCAAGGCCTCCATCTGCTGTGCCAAGCGCAGGTGTGGGTAGTTGCGTTGGAAATCCTGCATCGTCATCTTGTTGTAGTTGGCTTCCACGTCGCGCAGTTCAGTGCGACTCTTGCTCACCTGTGCCAGTGCTGTCTCCACCTTCATCACCTGGTCCATCTTCTGTTTGGCAGTGGTCTCATCGTAGCCGAAGAGGCGGAACATGCGGTAGATATGTGAGCGGTAGGCATCGCGGATGCTGGTGGTGATCGAGTCTCTGTCTAAGTAGTATTCCTTCTGTCCCAAGGCGATGCCCCCCTGACTCACGTTCAGGATATTGTGCTTACTGTCTTTCTCGTCAGCACCAAAGCCAAAGCGCATGAACTGCTGGTCACCAAACTGCAGCAGTCGCTGTTGCACGGCAAAGAGATCATCCTTCGTGGCTGCCTGCTCCAGTTCTTTCAGCAAGGGCTGCACCGGAGCGATACCCTCACGGTTACGGCGTTTCTGATCCATGGCGAGTTTGTAGAAGTCGCCCAGTTTCTGTTCCACGGATCCCTTCTGCGGTTTCTTCTTTCCCGTGGTGAGATCCTTCAGGATCTTGTTGATTCTCTTGTTGTTGTCCTCCTGCAGCTGATCGAAGCTACCGAAACGTGAGTAGGCGGCGGGCAGCGGATTCTTCTTCATCCAGCCGCCGCAGGCATACTGATAGAAGTCATCGCCAGGCTTCACCGTCTGGTTCAGATTGGTGATGTCGATACCCGACTTCATCTGCTGTGCCCCCACACCTGTGGCAGAGGCAATAAGCATCATGGTCATGAATGTCTTGATTTTCATTGTTTATAAATTTAGAATAATAAGAATTGTATAATAAGTGGTATAAATATTTAGAGGAAATCTTTCATCTCCTCCATCTCCTCACAGAGCCGTTCCCACCGCTCCGTTTCCTGGTCGATAAGTTTCTTGATACTGGTATATTCGGTGACAACGGTCATATCCGAAGCACCTTCGGGCGTACAGAGGATGTCATCGAGTTCCTTGATACGGTTCTCCAACTGGGTGATCTTCCCTTCCACCTCCTTGATGCTCTTCTCCACGCGCTTCATTTTCTTCTGCTGCTCCTTGCGTTCCAGGTAGGCGAGTTTGGAGGTGAGACTTGAGGAGTGTGGAGTGTGGAGTGTGGAGTGAGAATTGCTCTGAGATTCGGTCTTCACCGAACACTTGTTCTTGTTGTCATTTCTCACTCCACACTCCTCACTCCTCACTCCACACTCATTATTTCTCACTCCACACTCCTCACTCCTCACTCCACACTCATTATTTCTCACTCCACACTCCTCACTCCTCACTCCACGAGATAATTCATCCAGCGACTCGATCTTCTTCCTGCGGAGGAAGTCATAGATGCCACCTAAGTGCTCACGTACCCTTCCGCCGCCGAACTCATAGACCTTCGTCACCAGACCGTCCAAAAACTCACGGTCGTGGCTCACCACGATGGCCGTACCGTCGAAGGCGTTGATGGCCTCTTTCAGCACATCCTTCGACTGCATGTCGAGATGGTTCGTCGGCTCGTCGAGGATCAGCAGGTTCACGGGTTCGAGCAGCAGCTTGATCATGGCCAGCCTACTGCGTTCGCCACCACTCAGCACCTTCACCTTCTTCTCGGCATTCTCGCCACCGAACATAAAGGCACCTAAGATATCGTTGATGCGCAGACGGATCTCCCCTTTCGCCACATGGTCGATAGTCTGGAACACCGTGAGCGACTCATCCAAGAGCTGTGCCTGGTTCTGTGCGAAATAGCCGATCTGTACCTGATGTCCCACCTTCAGTGTTCCCGTGAAGGGGATCTCGTTCATGATACACTTCACTAACGTTGACTTTCCCTCACCGTTCTTTCCCACGAAGGCCACCTTCTCACCCCGTTTGATGGTAAAGGTGACATGATCAAAGACCGTGTGCTCGCCGTAGTCCTTGCGCACCTCCTCACAGATCACGGGATAGTCACCGCTGCGCAGACAAGGTGGGAACTTCAGATGCATGGCAGCATGGTCCACCTCATCGATCTCAATGGGCACCATCTTCTCCAACTGTTTGATCTTCTGCTGCACCTGCACGGCCTTCGTGGCCTGGTAGCGGAACCGCTCAATGAAGGCCTTCATGTCGGCCATCTCCTTCTGTTGGTTCTCGTAGGCACGGATCTGCTGTTCACGGCGTTCAGCCCGCAGCGTCACATATTCATCGTATTTCACACGGTAGTCGATCACCTGTCCGCAGGAGATCTCCAAGGTGCGGTTCGTCACATGATTGATAAAGGCACGGTCGTGACTGACCAATACGACAGCCTTTGCCGACTGTGCCAGGAACTGTTCCAGCCACTGGATACTCTCGATGTCGAGGTGGTTGGTAGGCTCATCGAGCAGCAGCACATCAGGTTTCTGCAGCAGGATCTTTGCCAGTTCGATACGCATGCGCCATCCACCACTGAATTCGTTCGTAGGGCGGTCCAGATCAGTGCGGGTGAAGCCCAGACCGGCCAAGGTGCGTTCAATCTCAGCCTCATAGTTCTCTGCCCCCATCATCATATACCGCTCATGCTCCTCCGTGTAACGTTGTACCAGCCGCATGTAGTCATCGCTCTCATAGTCAGAACGTTCCGACAATTCTTCATTCATCTTGTCGAGCCGTTCCTTCATCTGGGTGTTACCGGCAAACGCCTTGCGAGTCTCTTCCCTCACCGTGGTGTCGTCCTGCAGGTTCATCACCTGCGGCAGGTAGCCTATCGTGGTATCGTTCGGTACAGCCACCACACCCTCGGTGGGACGCTGTTGTCCGCACAGGATCTTCAGCAGGGTGCTCTTTCCCGCTCCGTTCTTTCCCACCAAGGCGATGCGATCACGATCGTTCACCACGAAACTGGCGTTGACAAACAGAGGTTTCACGCCAAACTCAACTTTCAGTCCTTCTACAGAAATCATTACCTTATTGTATAAACGGTGCAAAAGTAATCATTTTCCCTGATACCTGCAAGCGGAAAAGGGATTATCATTCAACAAAACGTATTCGCACGGGGACTGTCATTTCTCCTCAAGAGGGATTCCCCCTGCAAAAGTAGGGATTCCCCCACCCCGTTTTATAGATATTCCTTTTCAGAACCGCGCGATCTGTCATATCTTTGCATCGAGAAATAGAAACAACAACCTTTTAAAACCATACGATTATGAAGAAGTTTACATCCATCCTCACCATGATGCTCATCGCAGCAATGGCATTTACCTTCACCTCCTGCGAGGACGAGTATATCGCCGACAACCTGAGCGGCGGAACATTCTACGGCAAGACATGGCAGGGAACCATCGAGCAGTACTACCATGATCGCTGGGGCCTCACCGGCAACCACTACCGCACGGTGATGCAGTTCAACAACGAGGGCTATACCTCGGGCACGGGTTACGAGGTGGACTACGACCTCAATGACCCTTACGGAAGCTACTACTACAGTGAGTTTGACTGGAGCGTATATAACGGCACCATCACCATCCGCTATGCCGACACTGGCTATGCACCTGTCTATATCTACGACTACGAGCTGAGCAACAGCTGGTTCGAGGGATACTTCGATGATGGGACAGCCTCCGACACTTACTTCCGTCTGCGTTCCATCAACAACTTCGACTGGGATCCCTACTGGTATGACTATGATGACTACTATTATTACGAGGGGCGTGCTGCCGCTAACAGCAAGCAGAAATCCGCCGCCAAGGGAGCCTTTGCGAAAGTTGAATAAAAGGATAAAAGAGATAGAACTCGGTTTGTTAGGGAAAGTATGACCAGGGGGAGGAGCAGCCGCAAGGCACTCCTCCCCCAATGTCTCACAAATATCACCCTTTCCAGTGTTAAACAACGATATAAATAGTTAGAGATCAAAAAAAAACTGTATCTTTGCAAACGATTATAAAAACCTACAATATGAAAAAATTATTTGTTGTAATGTGCGCAGCCTTGCTCAGCATGGGTGCACAGGCACAGGAGAAAGGCGACTTTGCGGTGGGTGTACACGGTAGTGCCTACATCACCACCTTTGAAATTGAAGATTGGGACGTTGACGAATCCTCCACCCAAATGGGTTTCGGCGTGTTCGGGCAGTACAGCTTGTCAAAACACTGGCGTGTGGAGTTAGAAGGAACCTACCACCCCATGAAAGATCATGTCTCCGATTTCTTTGCAGGACTGAATGTTCACTATCTGTTCCACCTCAATGAGACTTTCAAGATCTATCCTATGGTCGGCTACGGACTGGATTTTGTGCATTCTGAGACTTTTACAGAGGGAAATACCACGATTGAAGGCGATGACGCTACCGACAGTGGCATCCAAATCGGTGCGGGAGTGCAGGCCAACCTCAAGAACAACTGGTTTGTGTCGGGCGAGTACAAGTATCAGCCGGGAATCTTCGGTGACGGTCATATTGTCCAGATTGGCATAGGATACAGATTCTAAGCAGTTATTTCGCCTGTTTCTTGTTTCAATATCCGGGAAGAAATACTTACGCAGAAAGCAACATCTTCTCTCGATATTGTCAGAAGAATTCACAGAAATTCGCGTTTTCAAAAATTGCTCTAAAAATTTCAAGGGGTGCGGAAATGTTGTTCCACACCCCTTGAAAGTGTTTCTATTGACAAGGAGGGTCTGTTAAGGGTCGTTCCATACGTTTCTTACGGTCGTTCCGCCGGTCTTTACGACTCGTTCCGCCGTCACCTTACTCTCATAGATGACGTCTGAACGCGTTGTAGATGCCATCGGAAAGGGTGAAAGAACCCTCCCGAACGACAGGCAGACGATTATCTTTCTCACAAAAACGGCGTTTCCAGGACATAAAAACAGTGTTTTCAGAGAACAAAAACGGCGTTTTCGAGTGGTAAAAACGGTGTTTTTGGAGCTTAAATCGGGCGTTTTCATCTGTCTGAAAATGCCCGATTTTACTAACAACCTCATCATCAAACAGTTAACAAACTGCGTTATTTTGCCGTTTTCTCGACCGAAAGGCAAGTTGGTGGCAAAGAATCGCTCTATTCGAGTTAACGGAAGTTAATCTGTCGGAATTATTCAAAGACAAAACCTCGCTGGTGACTGACAAATAAATTGACAAACTCCAGTATATTTCATCCGATTGCTCAATAGGATGTACCCTTTTCGTATAATGAAAGGCAACATCCTATTGAACAACCGATCACTTAGTATTGAAAGACGAAATTCTCCAAGGTACATATCGACTTCTCTTTGGTATCTGAGGCAAAGAGGAAGAAGAGGGCATGCTTACCATCCAGTGCCTTGAGCTCCGGCAGTTCGACAGAGAGCTGTGTGGATTCCTGAGGCATGTCGCTCTTCAGCTGGAGCTTGCCCAGACTCTTTCCACCCTGTGAGGCCCACGGTCTGTCGGCCATCACCTCAATCGTGCCATCGATCCCCGCAGGTATCAGTGTAAGCAACAGTCGGAGGCCATCTTTTCCATGTGTCGCAGAGAAATTGAAGTACTTGTAGCCGACAATCGACCCGTCGGTGTTGTTGACCACGCGGTTGGTGTTGTTGCGAAGATCATAGGGGGCGGTGAACTTGTCATCAGTACCGTAAGATGCCTCCACGTATGAACCATAGAAGATATTATTAGGCCACTGGTGCTCCCCCACCTTCGGTCCGGTGTACCAACAGGCAATACCGGCAGAGTGTGGCTCCAGCGGATCGAGGCCGTTGACGGCAAAGCCCTCGGAGTTGTACTCCCCCTCGGAGATCTCTACCTTACCACCCGGTCCTTCTTCCACGCTGACAGTGATGGGAGCCACCATCGCCTGACGGGCAAACTCGTTCAGGCCCGACTGCCGATGATAGAAGACATACCACTGACCATTGATCTCGCAGATGCTGCCATGGGTATTGCCCGACACGTTCCCCGAAGCGATGGTATCACCTTTTTCATTAATCTCCCGACCACGACCGTCGATGATCGTTCCACCATAGGTCCACGGTCCTAAGGGCTTGTCGCTATAAGCATAGGCTAAGGTGTAGTTCGTCTCAGGAAGTCCGAATTCCCCTTCCTTGGTCCAGCGACTGTAGATAAAAACATATTTATCTTTGATCTTACGGATGGAAGAAGCCTCAAAGAAGCGGAAAATACCGGGTTGGTTCTTGGATGACACCATGTTCTCGACGATCTTCGTTCCTGGTTTCACCGTGGCCATCGTTGCAGGATCCAGCTCCGCACCGAAGGATTGCTCGAATCCCCAATAGCCATAGACACGACCGTCGTCATCCACAAAGACGGCGGGATCGAAAGCCAGGACACCATCTACCTGATTGGGATTGTCTTTCTTCCAGTTACACACCTCGAAAGGACCGTCTGGGCGGTCGCTCTTGGCGATCAGTCCGTTGCGGTAACCGGTCTGGTCGTTCGGGTAGAGGTAATAGGTCTTTTTCCCATCCTTGTCAGTGACCAAGGTGACATCGGGAGCAAAGAGCACATCGGCAAGGCTGTCCTCGTTGAGTATCTCACCCTTGGCGTTCTTGTCAACTCTCAGGATCTCTCCGTCGTAACGCCAGTTGTTCAGGCTATCTACCGATGCCGACCATACCACGAGTTCACGTCCGCAATAGTCGGTGATACGACTGTCGTGCGAACCATAGATATAAACCCGTTGCTTACCCGGATTGTCCGGGTCTTCGAACACATAGGGCTCGCCGTCGGGAATATGTTCCCAAAGGGGAAGATACGGATTACCTACCGTGACCATCTGAGAAGACTTGCTCTCAGACTGTTGTGTACAGGATGCAAGTACACATACACCGCTGGTTAGGATAGCGGTTGACATCCAAAGTTTGAAGATCTGTTTCATTTTTCTGATTTAACGCTGATATGATTATTGTTATTATTCACCATTGGAGGCGACATGCCTCACGTCGCTATATTGGATCCTTGGAATCAGAACTGTATATCCACGATGGCAGGAAGAGGGATCGACGTGCCGTCCTCCAAGATCAGGAGCTGCGCGTAGGTGTCGATCTTTTTAAGATAGCCCGATGCTGAGACATACCGTCCTCCCGCTTTCTTTTCATCGGGCTTGAAAAAAGACACAGAGATGACAGGATGCTCCTCCAGGTTCTCCATCAACTCTGCAAACCGGCGGTTGAGACGGTCATGGTCATATTCCTCCAACTCCACCGGCTGATCGGTCAGACGTGCCGTCTCGTGAATGACGGCATCATAACCTGTCAGGGCAGCGAAGGGAGCAAATTGTGCAGCCCTTGCCATCATCGACATCCGAGGATGGTTCTTCGGTTCTGGATGTGCCATATCAATGATATCGTCGTATTCTTCCACCATGATCTTTATTCATTCTCCATTGTCAATTCTCTATGCCTTATGTCCTCCTATCTGTGCATTCCGTTCCTTGGCCGTGGCTCCTTCTTCGAAATTCAGACCTTTCAGGATGGCATTCTTGCCAAAACGTCGTTTGATGGCCAACTGCGCCTCCTGCATGCGACGTTCCTTATCGAGGGCGGCCTGCTCCTTCTGCCGTTTCTGCTCCATCTCTTCGTAATCGGTGAACAGATCCAGCTGTCGGGGTTTGACATGTTGTCTTGCCCATGCTTCGTCCACCACGTGGTTGGTGGTGAGGTTCAGTCGTCTGATCAGCAGATCTGGATGCACGATCTGGTCGTAAAGGTCCACAACGGCTTTTGTAATGAGTGAGGAAGAGGAAGTCTGACAGTCGAGGTTTGCCGTGCCATGGGCGTGTTTGGGAACCTGACGTCCGTAGAAATCCGTTGTCACAGGACCATGATATTTGGCGCTGATCAACGGATTGGTCAGGCTCTCTATGTCATAGCCAACAGTCAGTACCAACTGGTCGGTGACCAGCTTCTTCGCCACGAGATCCAAGGCGGCGGCATCTGCCATTTCCTGCACCACCACACGCGCTCGCCGCTTGTCGTAGGCACTTTGCAGCACCTGTCCGCTGCTGAACGAATTGCTTTCTGGCTTGTAGGCTTTCACCATGTCAATCGTACAAGGTTCCCACCCCCAAGCATGGTCGATGAGCAGTTCGGCATTCACTCCCAAGAGTTTGTAGAACAGTTCTTCGTTCCGTAACGACATACGGGCAATCTTTCCCATCGTATCGATGCCATAAGGAGCTAATTTGTTGGCTATACCCTTTCCTACACGCCAAAAACTGGTCAGCGGACGGTGGTTCCACAGTGTCTTACGATAGGTGATCTCATCCAACTCACCTATGCGCACCCCGTCTTTGTCAGCCGGGATATGTTTCGCCACAATATCCATGGCCACCTTACAGAGATACAGATTGGTGCCGATGCCCGCAGTAGCTGTGATACCCGTCTGCCTCAGCACATCACGTATCACCGTCATGGCCAGTTGGTGGGCTGTCATCTTATAGCTTTTCAAATAGGAGGTCACATCCATGAACACCTCGTCGATGCTATAGACATGGATGTCTTCCGGGGCTATATATTTTAAATAGGTCTGATAGACCCTGCTGCTTACCTCCATATAATGAGCCATCTGGGGAGGAGCAGCGATATAGTCGAGTTCCCAGTCAGGATGAGCCTTCAGCTCAGTATCGTTGGACGATTTTCCCGTAAACCGCCATCCCGACTGACGATTACCCGGATCTGCCGAGGCTGTCTTCCGCAGCCTTTCGTAGTTTACCTCACGGACACGCTGCACCACCTCGAAGAGACGGGCACGCCCACTGATGCCGTATGCTTTCAGTGAGGGTGAGACTGCCAGGCAGATGGTTTTCTCGGTACGGCTCTTGTCTGCCACCACGAGATGGGTGGTCAGGGGATCCAGTCCTCTGTCCACACACTCCACCGAGGCATAGAATGACTTCAGGTCGATGGCGATATATTGCCGTTCCACAGGTTGTTCCATCATGAAAAAAGAATTGGTGCCGTCACGTTCTGCATGCCGTCTTTCTTTTACTGATGCAAAGATAGCAAAAAAACAGGAAAAGTCATGTTCTACGTGAAATAATCGTTCATAACTCCTTCGAATTACGAAAAAAACAGTATCTTTGCCTGCGATATGAATACCCCCAAAAGGGATTCATGTCAACTACGAATGATGGAATTATAAGATAAAACGAAGAATGAAGAATATCATGTTCGCTGCCTTGCTGGTGTTTCTCACAACTGTAGCTGTAGCCACCGCATCGGCCACTGACGTGGTCAGAAGAAACGGATGCAGGGTTGGTACCCCCAACCCTCAGTATGTTCCCCATCGTGCCCCACTGTTGCAACGGGGTGAGAACAAGTTTATTGGCAACAGACGGCAGATGGTCGTGCTGGCATCATTCCAGGACCAGGACTTCGCTGAAGACCATGAAGCTACCTTGTCGGCATGGGACAAGCTTTTCAATGCCAAGGACTTCTCTGATGACATGTTTGTCGGTTCTGTTCACGACTATTTCCTGTCACAGAGCTACGGACAGTTCAACCTCTCCTTCGACCTCCTGTTTGTTGAGCTGCCCGATGAACGATCGAAGTATCGTAGTACAGATGATGACGAAAATTCACAATACATGGTCGATGACATCGTTGACGCACTGATGGTGCAGGACATCGACTGGAGCCTATACGACTGGGATGGCGATTCGTTTATCGACCAACTGCTCATCATCTTTGCTGGCAAGGGTATGAATGCCTCTGGAGGAAGTAACTCCATCTGGCCCCACCAGTGGTGGCTTAGTCAGCACCTTGACCTGACGACGGAAGACCCTAATGACTACCGCAGCTATCGCACAGTCACCAGTGGTGACAAGGATTATTATATTGACACCTATTGCTGTGTGCAGGAGATTATAAATAATGGAAACGTAAAAACGTCATTCGGCACGATCTGCCACGAATATAGCCATTGCTTCGGTTTTCCCGATTTTTATAATGAAAGTAGCTATGTGGGGGATTGGGATCTCATGGATAATGGCAACTTCAATGGATCTGGGTTCCGTCCCTGTAGCTATTCGGCTCACGAGCGTATGTTGATGGGATGGCTCACACCGATTGAACTCACCTCTGCCACCCACATTACCGACATGCCAGCCCTGTGTGATGAACCTACAGCCTATCTCATCCGTAATGACGGGGCAGAAAACGAATACTACATCATTGAGAACCGTCAACAGAAAGGATGGGACGAAAAACTGCCAGGAAAAGGCATCGTTATCTTCCATGTGGATTACGACAAAGAAATTTGGGAGGAAGTAGTTAATGGAGTCCCAAACACCTATTTCAAGAAACGATACGATATCTTCCATGCCAACAATACCACAGGATACAAGAATCCAAAAGACTGGCCTTACCCCTATATGAACAGTAATGGAGAAAGCCTGGAGATCAACAACGAACTGACAAACACATCGAAACCTGCAGCCACGTTGAACAATGCGAATATCGATGGAGAGCTGTTGATGTCGAAGCCTATCACCGAGATGGCTGTTGATGCAAACGGATTGGCATCGTTTGTATTCATGGGCGGGACAAGTACGTCCATCAAGCCACAGTCTATTCAAGATACCCAAACAACGGATCAGGATTCAGGATGGTATGCTATTGATGGCCGTAAGCTCAATGGCCAACCAACGGTCAAGGGACTATACATCCATGGTGGGAAAAAGACTGTCATTCCCTAATGTCACGTGCCTCCTGCTACAAAGCGGTAATAACTATAGTCATATAGCATTATAACAGGATTCAATGGCTTGGAAGAAAAAAATGCAATGCGTCGCATGCGGATACGAAACAGAGGTCTATGAGGGGCGCGGACTGTTCAGGCAGCAGATCACTGCCATGACATGTCCCGACTGCCACACGATCCAAAACATCGTGGTGGGCGGCATCATCGCCGACGTGGCCCCCTCCTATCGCAGCGAAGTGGGACGACTATGTCTGCAATGCGGGAGTGACAGGATCCGTATCTGGGATCAAAAAACCTGCCCTCAATGCCAAGGTGAGATGAGAGCTATCGGCGAGAAGGAATTTTGGACATAATTTTTATCATACAATTAAACTTTTAAGTAAAAACATCATCTAATCAGTAATTGGTCTAACTTATTTAACAACTTAATGATTAAAAAAATGAAAAAAACAATGAAAAAGACAATCATGATGATTGCACTGCTGGCAGTGCCGTTTGCCCTGCAAGCACAAACAAAGTTCCATGACGTTGAACTCAATGAAGCTACCGGTCCCGTGAAATCTATCACCCAGGCAGGAATGATGGGCCGCGGTGAACAGACTGTCAACTTCACGAAAGAGGGCAAGATGCAGGACGAGAACCTGAAGAATCTTGTTTACGATGAAAACGGCTACCTGCAAAAGGCAGAGCGAGAAGTGGAGACCCCCCAAGGCAACATGAAGATTGCTACCACCTACAAGTGGGAGAACGGAAAAGTGAAGAGCCAGACGATGGATTTCGGTCAGGGTGCCATGACACAAGTATTTACTTATAATGAGAAAGGTGTGATCGCTTCTATGTCAATGGATATGATGGGCAATGCCATCGAAGCCCCCTACACCGACTATAAGTTCGATGACCACGGCAACTGGATCAGCAGGAAGACTTCCATGATGGGACAGGAAATAGAGCAGACACGCACTATAGAATATTACGAATAAGTTGGGACACCAAGTCCGGCAACAGAGAAACGTTCTCCTGCGGAACATTCTCACTGAGGTGCCAAGACAGTCATCACGACAAGGTCTTGGCACCTCTTTTCTCTAACCTTCCATTCCCCTTTCTCCTCCTTCTTTCCCGCTTCTGTTCTTTTGATAATCCTATCCAATCATGCTATACTTGAATACATTTTAAAAATTTTTAATGTATCAATGATAGCACATATTGTATTTTTTAGTAACTTTGCAGGCGATTAGAGTTTACCAAAACGGAAAACTTTTTAGAAAAGAACAATGAAAAAGTTATCCAAAACGGAAAACTTTCCGCACTCAAGAGAGGTCAATAACTAAAAACAAGAGACATAGAAATGGAGATCAAGAACTTTACCATTACGAAGCGCGACGGATCGAAAGACCGCTTTTCCTTAGACAAGATTATGAATGCCATCGTCAAGGCATTCGACAGTGTGGAATGTCCAGCTGACTTGGGCACTATCTCTAAGATACTCAGTCATTTAGACATCAAAGATGACATTAAGGTTGAAGACATTCAGAACCAAGTGGAAGAGGCATTGATGCGCGAAGGATTCTACAAGGTGGCTAAGTCGTTTATGCTGTATCGCCAGCAGCATTCCGAGGATCGTGAGACCCTTGCCAAGCTACAATTCCTTTCAGAATATTGTGATTCGGTGAATGCGGCCACTGGATCAAAATATGATGCCAATGCGAATGTTGAACATAAAAACATCGCAACACTGATCGGTGAATTGCCAAAGTCAAACTTCATCCGACTGAACCGCCGACTGCTCACGGACCGCATTAAGAAAATGTATGGCAAACAACTGGCCGATGAGTATATCGACAAGTTGACACACCATTTTATATATAAGAATGACGAGACCAGTCTGGCCAACTACTGTGCCTCCATCACCATGTATCCTTGGCTGATCGGCGGAACCGTCTCCATTGGTGGAAACTCCACGGCACCTACGAACCTGAAAAGTTTCTGCGGCGGATTCGTGAACATGGTATTCATGGTCTCCAGTATGTTGTCAGGAGCATGTGCCACTCCGGAATTCTTGATGTACATGAACTATTTTATTGGTAAGGAGTATGGTCTCGACTATTACAAACGCGCCAACGAACAGGCTGATCTCAGTTTGAAGAAACGTACCATCGACAAGATCATCACCGACTGCTTCGAACAGATCGTCTATACCCTGAACCAACCGACAGGAGCACGCAACTACCAGGCGGTGTTCTGGAATGTAGCTTACTACGACAAATACTATTTTGAGAGCATCTTCGGTGATTTCTATTTCCCCGATGGCTCGAAGCCTGATTGGGAAGGATTGTCGTGGTTGCAGAAGCGATTCATGAAATGGTTCAACAAGGAACGTACAAAGACATTACTCACCTTCCCCGTGGAGACCATGGCACTGCTTACCACAAAAGAAGGCGAGCCGATGGATCCCGAATGGGGCGACTTCACCGCAGAGATGTATTCCGAAGGACATTCGTTCTTCACATACATGAGCGACAATGCAGACTCGCTGAGCTCCTGCTGTCGTCTGCGTAATGAGATCACCGACAACGGTTTCAGCTACACACTCGGTGCCGGAGGCGTTTCAACAGGTTCGAAGAGTGTGCTGACCATCAACCTGAACCGCTGCGTGCAGTATGCCGTGAACCATCAGATCGATTATTTGGAGTACCTCGGATCCATCATCGACCTGTGTCACAAGGTGCAGTTAGCTTACAACGAAAATCTGAAGGAATTGCAGGCACACGGTATGCTTCCCCTCTTCGATGCCGGATACATCAACATCGGCCGTCAGTATCTCACCATTGGCATCAATGGTCTGGTAGAAGCAGCAGAGTTCATGGGACTGAAAATTACGCCTAACGATGACTACCTGCATTTCGTTCAGGGCATCCTCGGACTGATCGAGAAATACAACAAGCAATACCGCACAAAGGACGTGATGTTCAACTGCGAGATGATTCCCGCAGAGAACGTGGGCGTAAAACATGCTAAATGGGATCGTGAAGACGGGTATTTCGTTCCACGCGACTGCTACAACAGCTATTTCTATGTAGTGGAGGATGACTCGCTAACCATCATCGACAAATTTAAATTGCACGGAGCACCTTATATCGAACATCTCACCGGAGGCTCCGCTCTTCACATGAACCTTGACGAGCATCTCAGCAAGCAACAATATGCACAACTGCTGAAGGTGGCAGCAAAGGAAGGATGCAACTATTTCACCTTCAATATTCCCAATACCGTATGCAACGACTGTGGGCATATTGACAAACGCTACCTGAAGGAATGTCCGCACTGCCACTCGAAAAATGTCGATTACATGACACGCATCATCGGTTATCTGAAACGTGTGAGCAACTTCTCACAACCCCGTCAGGAAGAAGCCGCCCGCCGATTCTATGCACACGCTTAATCCATGATCCACGAAGCATCGCAAATTGTGAGCTATGAATGATGAATTGCAAATTGGAATATGCGAATGATGAATTGCGAAATGTGATTTGTGATTAGTGAGCTATGTTAAAGTACGTCAATACCGGCATCGTTTTCCAAGAAATCCCCGATGAAGTGACACTGGCCATCAATATTTCTAACTGTCCGTGCCATTGTCCGGGATGTCACAGCCATTACCTTTGGGAAGACATCGGAATGCCGCTGAACACCGATGCCATTGACGCACTGACCGAGAAATACGGAGAGGATATTACATGTATCGCCTTTATGGGAGGTGACAGTGATCCAACAGGGGTAAACCTCCTCGCACAGTACATCCACGAGGAGCACCCTTTATTTAAGGTGGCCTGGTACAGCGGACGGATCCGTATTCCCTCCTCCGTAAAAAAGACGGATTTCGATTACCTGAAGATAGGACCGTATATCAAACACCTTGGTCCGCTGAAGAGTTCAACAACCAATCAGCGCCTCTACCGTCAGACACTTGAGGGGACATTCGAGGATATCACCTCACGATTCTGGAAGAAATGAATTCTCATTACGTGTCTTTCCTTCCACACTTTTGTCTCAATCAACCATCTTGTTCGTTTCATTTTGCCCTCGTAAAGGCAAGATGAAACGAATTTGAACCATTCTGCTACATTTCCTCACTTCCGTTTCATCTGTTTTTTATAGTTTTGCATCGGCAAACGGACATAAGTTCCACAATGCCCAGAACAGCAAAATAAGAAAATCTTTTCTAACGAATCAAACATAACATGAAAAAAAGTATGATGAAATGGTGCTACCTGTGGGTAGCTACCGCATGGATCGGAATAAATGCCCATGCGGACAATGTGACGCTTGCCAGTTCCAATCTCCCCATTATCCTTATCCAGACAGACGAAGCAATCAATGCAGACGTCAAAGTGAAGGGAACAATGAAGATTATCAGTAATGGGGAAGGACAAGAGAACAAGGTCACCGACACACCCAACGATTATGACGGATGGATCGGTATCAAATGGCGTGGAGAGAGTTCTCTCAACTTCAATCAGAAGAAATACACCATTGAGACACGCGATGCAGAAGGGAATGACCTCGCCGTCTCCTTGTTAGGCATGCCAGAAGAAGCCGACTGGGTGCTGTTGGCACCCTACAACGATGTATCAATGGTGCGTGACGTCTTTGCCTTCTATCTTTGGAATCAAATGGGTCACTGGGGGCCACGCACCCAGATGTGTGAGGTAGTGGTGAACAACGAATACATGGGGGTATATGCCCTCTGTGAGAGCATCAAACGTGACAAGAACCGTGTTGATATCAGCAAGCTGAAACCAGAAGACATTGAAGGACGTGATGTCACCGGTGGCTATATCGTCCGCATTGATGCGTATGATGCCGATGACGTGACTTTCACATCCAAGGTGAAAGGAATTCAGAAGCAACAGCAATGGGGCTGGTCATGGGGTGAAGCCCAAGCCACAGAAGCACCTGTCACATGGACAATCTACTATCCGAAAAAGGAAGACCTGCAACCGGAGCAAAAAGAGTACATCCAGAAATATGTGGATGCGACAGAGCTCGCCATTCAAGCGGAAAACTTCGACAATCCCGAAGAAGGATATGCTCAGTATATCGATGTTTCTTCATTTGTCGATTATTTCATCCATACCGAACTGAGTCTGAATGCAGACGGTTTCAAGCGCAGTGCCTATTATTATAAGGAAAAAGACAAGAAAGACGGCACAAGAGGAAAATTGTTCGCAGGTCCGGTTTGGGATTTCAACCTTGCCTATGGGAACTGCAATTTCTGCAATGCAAACAATGTGAGAGCGTGGGTCTATGAAGGATGTGAGACCAACCCCACGCCCAAGATGTGGAAACGGTTGCTTGAAGACAAACGGTTCCGTGCCGCCGTGAATCAGCGGTATCACGAGCTCCGCAAGACCATTCTCAGCGAGGAGGCCATCAATCAGTTTCTCGACAGCTATGCAGAATTGCTCGATCAGGCTAAAGACCGTCAGTTTACTAAATACAAAGAGGTATTGAAATCCTCCTCTTCCAACAACAACCCATGGGGCTGGGGTTGGGGCGGTGGCGGCACCACTTACTTCGCCGCCTATCAAGTGTCATCCTACGCAGAGGAGATCACCACCGTGAAGAACTGGTTCCGTCAACGCCTGCAATTCCTTGACGAGAACCTGCCAGGTGAAGATAGCAGCACTGCCATTTGCGCACCGACATATTATGATGTTGATCTTCAGCTCTGCGGATGCTTATTATCCATTCACTCTCCAAAGGCCATCCATCGTATTGATGTCGTGAATGCCATCGGTCAGCCCTTACAATCTCATCATATTCCCAACCGGAACAAAGCGGCAATCAATCTGATGGGCTTTGGTCATGGTCTATTCGTCGTAGTTATCTATGCCAATGACGGTAGCATGGTTTCCCGAAGTCTACGTCTGTAATGAAAGATAAGTTCCTTGCAACTGGGTTGCAGAAAGCTGTCTAACCAGCGATTTGCAACCCAGTTGCATTTTTCTTACCGTATCTTTGCACCCAGATTTAGATAAAACGATATAAATATGGGAAAAGATCATCATCGACACAATTGTTGTCAAGAACACCATCATGAGCATCATCATGAACATTGTCATGAGCATCACCATGAGCATCATCATGAGCACCATCATGAGCATCATCATGAGTCATCGCTGAAGCATCAGTTTCTGCGTATTCTCATTGCAGTAATATTACTCATTGCAGCCGTACTGGTAGAGAAATACAGCAGGATGTCAACCTGGCAACTGCTGCTTGTTTTCCTAATACCTTATTTATATATAGGTTTCGACACCCTCAAAGAGGCAGCCGAAGGGGTTGTACAAGGCGACTGGTTCAACGAGCATTTCCTCATGTCCATCGCTACCATCGGAGCCTTGTCGATTGGTTTCTTGCCAGGAGCAGAGACACAGTTCCCCGAAGCCGTCTTCGTGATGCTCTTCTTCCAAGTTGGCGAGCTGTTCGAGGGTTATGCCGAGGGGAAGAGCCGCGAGAGCATTGCCCACTTGATGGATATCCGACCGGATGTGGCACATGTGGAGCCCACCCCTAACCCCTCCCAAAGGGAGGGGGATGTGAAGGATGTGCATCCTGAAGAAGTGGAGGTGGGCACCGTTATCTTGGTCCGCCCTGGTGAGAAGATTCCGTTAGATGGTGTGGTTCTGGAAGGTAGTTCAGCCCTTAACACCGTGGCGCTGACTGGTGAGAGCTTGCCGCGCGACATTACGGTTGGCGACGAGGTGATCTCTGGTTGCATCAACCTCTCGGGAGTTATCAAGGTTCGCACCACCAAGAGTTTTGGTGAGAGCACCGTTTCGAAGATCATCAATCTGGTGGAGAATGCCAGCGAGCATAAGTCGAAGAGTGAAACTTTCATCACTCGCTTTGCCCGCATCTACACCCCCATCGTGGTCTTTGCCGCTCTCGCCCTCGCCCTCATCCCTCCGACATTCTCATCTGTCATCTGTCATCTATCATTTAGCGAAGCGTTCTCTACCTGGCTTTACCGTGCCCTGATGTTCCTCGTAGTGTCATGTCCCTGCGCCTTGGTCATCAGTGTTCCCCTCACCTTCTTTGGCGGCATCGGCGGTGCCTCTCGAAAAGGTATCCTCATCAAGGGTGCCAACTACATGGACATCCTGGCCAAGGTGAAGACCGTGGTCTTTGATAAGACCGGTACCCTCACCCACGGACAATTTGCCGTAGAAGCAGTGCATCCTAATCAAGGGGAGTCATCATGTAGTAATACTGCAGCAGCAGACTCTCATCTCTCATCCCTCATCTCTCATCTCCTGCATTTGGCTGCTCACGTAGAGAATCACTCTACCCACCCCATTGCTGCCGCCCTCCGTGATGCTTTTCCTGAGGCAGCTCACGACGATTGCGAGGTGAGCGATATCAAGGAAATCGCCGGTCATGGCATTCAGGCCCGAGTGGGCAATGACATCGTTTGTGTGGGTAACGCGAAGATGATGGACAGCTTGGGTGTTGCCTGGCACGACTGTCATCATCCTGGAACCATCATCCATGTGGCCATCAACGGGGAATATGCCGGACATATCATCATCAACGACATGATCAAGGACGACAGTGCCGAAGCCATCCAACAGCTGAAGGCATTAGGTGTGGAAAAAACCGTGATGCTTACGGGCGACCGTAAAGAGGTGGCCGACCATGTGGCTAAGGCATTGGATATCACTGAATACCATGCCGAACTCCTCCCCACAGACAAAGTCACTTTCGTTGAGCAAGAGCTGTCTGCTCACTCTTCTTCCACGTCTCACCCCTCATATGTGGCCTTCGTGGGCGACGGTATCAATGATGCTCCTGTATTGGCTCGAGCTGATGTGGGTATTGCCATGGGCGGATTGGGTAGTGATGCTGCCATTGAAGCAGCCGATGTGGTACTCATGGATGACCAGCCTTCAAAGATTGCTCAGGCCATCCGCATTGCCCGTCGCACCATCGCCATTGCCCGTCAGAACGTATGGTTTGCCATCGGTGTGAAGATCACCGTTCTCATCCTCGCCACCTTCGGTCTCAGCACCATGTGGATGGCAGTATTCGCCGATGTAGGTGTCACGGTTCTCGCAGTCCTCAATGCCATGCGTGCCCTTCGCTAACCACGATACAGCGTTACCGTTCCCCCATCGCTCTGACAGTATTTACAGAGCAGTTGCTGGATGAACAATGCATTATCCATCACCTCATGCTCATTTCCGTCATAACCGTTGATGAGCACGAGAAGATGGGTAGTGTGAATGCTGATCTTCGTACGTTCATGATCACTGGTGGGAGTACCGATACCTCCCGAGGCATCACGATAGACAGGCAGTCCCTCGATATTGATCACCCCACGTCCGATTCCCTCATAGGGTTCGTCCTTTTTCCCTATGCCCAGTGTTAAAGAATTCCCCTGGATCTGAGCAGCATCAAAGCCACCGATGCTGTACCCAAACCGGATACTGGCCAGATTGATGAGATCAACCAACGTGTCGATCTGATACAATTCCTTCCCTTGCAACATCCTACGGATCAGGGCTTCACTGGCCGGACGGTAACGTGACGGATCCTTTCCACACGCCTTATATACCCGTCGTGTGGCAGCAATACCAGAAATACTTTTCAGACTCTCCGTGGTGAGTGTCGCACGGTATTCTTCACCCAGTTCATGGATTTCATCCCATAAGGGTTGACAAAAATGACTATTCACCACATGAGCCTCTACCGCTGCCCCCACAAAGTTAGGACAAACATGCTCTATCTCATTAGATACCTGTACTGTAATCATTAGTCTTCTTCTTAATCCTCTCAACTTTTTACCTTCGCAACCCCGCACCTTCGTGCCCTCGTGCCCTCGTTCCTCACTCAATCATTTTCAGAAACTCATCCTCGCTTATGATGGCAACACCCAGTTTCTCAGCCTTCTGCAATTTACTGGGTCCCATATTCTCTCCTGCGAGGACAAAGGAAGTCTTACCGCTGATACTACCCACGTTCTTTCCTCCGTTTTGTTCGATGAGAGCCTTATATTCATCACGGCTATGGTGAGCAAACACCCCGCTGATCACGATACTCTTTCCTGCCAGTTTCTCCGATGTGGCCTGCAGTTGCTCATCAGAGAGTCGCATCTGGAGACCATATCCTCGGAGTCGTTCGATGATCTCAATGTTTCGCGGATCATGGAAATAAGTAATCACACTCTTGGCAATCACCTCACCGACCCCTTCCACCTCTTGCAAATCTTGTAAGGAGGCATGCATCAGTGTATCCATATCTTTGAAATGACGGGCCAGCAGTCGTGCCGACGTCTCTCCCACGAAACGGATTCCCAGGGCGAAGACCACCCGTTCGAAAGGCACCTGTGTGGAGGCCTTGATGCCCTTGACGACATTCTCTGCCGACAGTCGGCGGTTCTTGTTGCCGCCCGTAATCTGGGCAACGGTGAGGGCATAGAGATCAGCCACGTTGTGGATAAGTCCGCGACTCCAGTATTCGTCAACCGTCTCAGGACCCAGCGACATGATGTTCATAGCCCGCCGCGAGATGAAATGCTCGATACGTCCCTTGATCTGCGGGGGACATTCCGCATCGTTTGGACAATAATAAGCTGCCTCTCCTTCGTAACGCACCAGTTTGGCACCACACTCCGGACAATGGGAGATGAACTGCACAGGCTGTGCGATGATCGGTCTTTGGTTGAGGTCAACCCCCACAATCTTCGGGATAATCTCCCCTCCCTTCTCCACATAGACATAGTCGCCAATATGCAGGTCGAAGCTCTTGATGAAATCCTCGTTGTTTAAGGTGGCGCGTTTCACCGTCGTACCAGCCAACTGCACAGGTTCCATATTGGCCACAGGAGTCACGGCACCCGTCCTGCCCACCTGGTAGGTCACCTCATTCAGACGGGTACATGCCCGTTCTGCCTTGAACTTGTAGGCGATGGCCCACCTCGGACTCTTTGCTGTGAAGCCCAAAGCCCGCTGCTGTCGCAGGGAGTTCACTTTCAAGACGATACCATCCGTGGCCACCGGCAGGTTCTTCCGTTCGGTATCCCAGTAGTTGATGAAGTCGTAGATCTCCTGAAGAGTCTTTACCTTCCGCATGCCTTCAGAGATCTTGAAGCCCCATGAGCGCGCTGCCTCCAAATTCTCGAAATGTCCATCCGAGGGCAGTTCCTCTCCTAACAAATAATATAAGTAGGCATCCAGTTGTCGGGAAGCCACCAGTTCAGATTTCTGACTCTTCAACGTGCCGCTCGCAGCATTCCTCGGGTTTGCGAACAACGGTTCTTCCGCTGCCTCGCGCTCCGCATTCAACCGTTCGAACACCTTCCACGGCATCAGAATCTCACCACGGATCTCAAATTCCCGAGGATAGTGAAGGGCGGAAGGATCCTCCCCGGTGGTGCGTTGCTCACCGAGCGGAGCCAGCAATAAGGGGATGGAACGGATCGTCTTCACGTTGGCAGTGACATCGTCACCATGCACACCATCTCCGCGTGTCACAGCACGAACCAGTCGTCCGTCCTCATAGGTCAGCGAGATACTCAGTCCGTCATATTTCATCTCACAGCACACCTCGAAGTCCTCACCGTTGAGTCCTTTTTTCACACTGTTGTACCATTCCGCCACGTCCTGCTCGTTATAGGTATTTGCCAACGACAGCATCGGGTATTTATGAGCCACCTGCTGAAACTCCTGGTTCAGGTCACTGCCCACACGCTGTGTAGGAGAGTTGGGGTCGGCCATCTCCGGATGCTTCGCCTCTAACTCCTGCAGCTCATGCATCAGGAAGTCAAAATCCTGGTCGCCAATCACCGGTTGGTTTAAGACATAATATCTGTAGTTATGCTCATGCAGTTCTTTCCGCAACTGCTCGATTCTCTGTCTCTCGTCCATTGCCTATTTGTTTTGAGATTACAAAGTTACGAAAAAAAGAGAGCAAGACAAAACTTTTTCTTGATTTATATTAAATTTGCAGTCGCCATGGGGATGGGCATTTGTTTGTAAACATCTGATTATCACCTATAAAGTTACTAAAAACAGTCCATTCCCACATCTTTTTTAACACTTTTCTTACGTCGAACTAACAATATTATTATGAATTCAAGGAGATTCCAAGCCGGATGATAGTCATCTTTACTTTGACTTCAGACTTGATTAACTTATATTAAGAGACACTTGCGATCTTTTTTGGTTCATCCCCGAATTGCGTTGGCAAGTTTATATAGTAGTATAGAAAAAGCCGCCAATTCATTATCTTTGTGGTTCCCCAACCATATCAGATATGAACGGCAGCTTATTATATCAGGCATACGG